>VOFL01000094.1_pt1 | contig 37497 bp, 31 predicted proteins | sample 5384111 | NCBI WGS metagenome assembly VOFL01 (sample SAMN12384731, study PRJNA508395) | synthetic metagenome | isolation source: mock microbial community "Gut Microbiome Whole cell Mix" consisting of 8.3%...
GAAGAAGCAACGTACTACCATCGGACGAATAGACCTGATGCAGAATTTCTCTTTCTTCGAAGTAGCAGAAAATCAGGCACAGGACGTGATTAAAGCATTGAACAAGGTTAATCTGAATGGCGGCCGGAAAATTGTAGTAGAAGTTGCCGGTGACAATAATGGCAAAACGACAATGGCGAACGCAGAAGCAGTGCAGCAAGGAATGCTTCATTCGGCAAAAAAGTGACAGGTCCAATAAAAAACGACCTCAAAGAAGGAAGACCCAGCCGTGCGGAACGTGGCTACATTGAAGAACGCGGTCCCAAAACGAAAGACGACTGGAAACAATTCTTTAACAGCGATAACAATAAGAAAAAGAAATCCAAGAAATGAGGAAGCCAACTTCATGAAAGAGAATTGAGCATAGTAGAAATATGCAAATAACATCCACTTCTCTCGAATAATAGCGGAGCAGGCAGAATTGAAACAACCTGTCATTTCAAGGACATTCCGCAAATAATACGATAAATCCAACTGACTCATAATGAATCAGTTGGATTTATCGTATTATTCAAAAAAAGATTTGCCGAATATCCTTGTTTACATCGAATTAATATTAACAGTTTTTTTGCCATCTTTCCGGATGAAAGATTATATGACAAACTATCGGAACTTTGACATACCCAAGCTTCCTGTCATTTCATATTTTTCTTTTAGTCTGTCAATTTCAGTTCATCGACCAAACGGGAAGCTTTCCCATATTTTTCAATCATGTAAAGAACATAGCGGATATCCACCCCGATACAACGCTGCAAATTAGGTTCAAAAACAATATCTCCACTCATTCCCCAATTCCCGTCAAAAGCAAGACCTATTAATTCCCTTTTCCATTAAACATTCCACTACCGGAATTTCCTCCCGTAATATCATTATCCGAAATAAAGCAAACATTCATATTACCATCTCCGGTAGCATAACGTCCGAAATCCTTCCTTCTCAAGCATTCGACTACAGAAGGAAGCACATCGAAATCACTATCTCCCTTATACTGCCTTATCTTGTCAAAAAATACCTTTTGTCGTCGTAAAGTAAGAATATTCAATAGCATCTTTCGGTGAGTAACCACCACCATGCCAAAACTCAGACGCATAGTAGAATTAGCATCCGGATAAAACACCCTATCTGCCTCCATCTCACGCATTGCTTCATTCAGCAAACGTTCATTTTTCTCAATATTCATACTAGCTTCTTCCACCGACTGATTGAATTCATAAAATTTCACCAACATATCAATAGCAAAAGAAGCCGCAGGGTCATCAAACAAGACATAAGTGGTATCTCCCTTCACCACCTGTTCAAACCCATGCGGTGTCTTTAAAGAGGAACGAGCATACAAATCATCTACATAAGCTTGGTAATCACCTTTAAAATCTTTCTCTATCAATGGATAAACATCAGGTAAAAACTCCTTGCCTACCTCAGCCGCATATTCTTTCAACATAGCCACAAAGACTTGTTTATCCACACTTATATCCATATTGGCATAAATCTCCAACAATTGCCGCATATTACGCTCCAAATCACTCTCCTCTGCCTCAAAATCAAAATTCAGTACAGCCAAGGCTGCCGTAATCAACTCCGGTCCATTAGCAAATGTTTCTCCAAAATATGCCATAGCCCGCGCCGCATTTCTACGATTACGATAATTCAGCTCCAGTTCAGTCAGAACCCTTGCATATTTGCTTCGCTTATCAGGTTCCCGACGGATCCATTCTTGCAACTGGCGCTCCAAAGCTTGTTTTTTCTCTATCACTTTCAACTCTTTTACCGCTTGATTCATGCCTATACTATTCTTCCAATAGTTAGAGCTTTGTGCATACTTGGAAGCATATTTAATGCGGATATCATCACTTTTTTCCATTGCATTTTTCCAGATAGCCTGCTTGATGGTACGGACATTAATCATAGCGGCATTATCCGTATTAATCCTTTCGTCTATCCCAAATGAAGACAAATACCTGCTGGTAGAACCGGGATATCCCATAGTCATGCAAAATGAACCTTGTTCATACCCGCCCAAAGAAACAGGAGCAAAATAATCCGGATGATAAGGCACATTCTCCGGAGAATAAGCTGCCGGTTGATTATTCTGATCAGCATAAATACGAAAAACAGAGAAATCCCCGGTATGGCGGGGCCATACCCAATTATCTGTATCCCCGCCAAACTTGCCTACAGAAGAGGGAGGAGCAAACACCAGACGAACATCATAATAATCTTTATACACAGACAGATAAAACTCATTACCACCATAAAAAGGAGTTATCTCAGCACGCAGCAACGTATCATTCGCCACAGCTTCCTGAGCAAGCAATGTGGAAATAGAATCCACAATCAGCGCACGGTCATTTTCCTTTGTCCCGACTGGAATAGCTTGCAACACACGCTCCGTCACATCCTCTGTGCGTATCAGGAAACTGACAAATAAATCCGGATTAGGAAGCTCCTTACTTAAGGAGTCGGCTACAAAACCATCTCGCAAATAATCATGCTCCACAGAACTATGCTGCTGAATGGCATCATACCCACAATGGTGGTTAGTAAAACCAAGCCATCCGGAGATACAACAACCCCGAGCAAAAACCTCCAAAACTAACAACAGCATTAGCCAATGCTTTTCCTCCGGATTATACAATTGTTCAGATGAAAGTTCCAATCCCATTTCTTTCATCACTTGTTGAGTTTGTTTGCTAAGGCAACAAGGAAGCCACATTCCCTCATTACCCCATATACATAAAGGCAGGAAAGACAGCAGCAATAGTAGTTTTTTCATGGTTTTACTCTACAATTAATTTAAGTTTTTTCGCCCCGACACGTGCCTTCAACCATTCGGAAATCTTTTCCTGTTCTTTTCCTACAGGTTTTTTACTGAATTTCATCAAGACTATTGTCAATGTGTCCGTTTGGGTTGAGTCTACCTGCAATTCCACAGTCTTCGCCATGGCTATAGCTTCTGCTGCAGGATAAAGTACTTTAAGTTCGGGAATTATCTTTTTATCTACGGTATTGTATGCGGCATATACATTAAGTTCGTTTTCCAAAGACTTAATCTTTTCCTGCTGCTCCAGCAAACGTTTCTCACTATTCTTATAAAAGTCCTCCATCACTTGCGCCTTTATACTGCCAATATCCATCGCATCATTATTCATTCCTTGAAGAACAACCAGTTTGGTTCCTGCCAGATTAAAAAGTTTCAAGTTATCCCTTGCGGTTGCTATTTCTGTTTCCGAAACCTCATTGCCTATTAGCACAACACGTATTTCCTTCTTCTCGAAAGAAATCTTCCGGTCTATTACTTGGGTATTATTAAAATTCAGCTCCTCGTTGATAAAGTTGTTGGCAGAAGCTTCATAAATAGTACTTTTTACAATGCCATAAGTCAGATAAACAGCAGGACACATCGTAGCCAAAGTAATAAAAATAATATATTTCTTTACCAATTTCTCACGCTCCTTATCCACAAACTCCTTACGTTGGAAATGCATGACACGCACCCCGATAAAAGTAGCCAGACTGATAAATACTGAATTGATAAAATACAAATAGAACGCACCTAAAAATAAAGTAAATTTCCGGTAGCAAGCCCGAATCCGGCAGTACACAAAGGCGGCATCAAAGCCGTAGCAATAGCTACCCCCGGAATAACATTCCCCTTCTCCTTTGTAGACAAGGCGATAATACCGGCCAAGCCACCGCATAAAGCTATAAGCACATCATATATAGTAGGAGAAGTACGTGCCAGCAACTCCGATTGCACTTCATCCAACGGAGTCAGCGAAAAATAAATCGTGGATGTAATCACACTAAATACAGTCGCCACCAAATAACTTTTCAGAGAACGTTTCAACAGTTCAAAATCATTCTGTCCGATAGCCAGCCCCACTCCCATAATCGGCCCCATCAGCGGAGATATCAACATAGCACCGATAATCACTGCCGTAGAATTCACATTCAAGCCCAATGAAGCAATAAAAATTGCGAATATAAGAATCCACAAATTAGTTCCTTTGAACTCAACACCGTTACGAATACTTTCTACAATCAAGGCTTCATTATCCTTATCCTTGCGCAAATCAAGATATTCACCAAAGAACTGCTTTATATAAGGCACATTCTTCAAATCATTCTTCAGGTCACTCATAGCTATTTCTTTATGTATCGGTTTATAACAGGTATCTGCTGCAAGGGGAAGTCCGTTTTCACAATATATGCCACAAACAATAACAACAGTAATGTACGAACACCCAACAACAAGAATATATTTTGAATAGGAAGATAAACTGAAACAATGTAAAGTACCAGCGCTAACGCCACATAGTTACCTATCGCTTTCAAATCATAATTAATAGGATATTTTTTCTGCCCTACAAAATAAGAGAGAAGCATAGCTACTCCATATCCGGCAAAACCTGCCCACGCACACGCCATATAGCCAAATACCGGAATAAGGAAAATATTTATCAGGATAATGATACTGCATCCCACCAATGAAAAATAAGCTCCCCATTTTGTTTCATCAATCAGCTTATACCAAAAAGAAAGATTGAAATAAATACCCATAAACATTTCGGCAGCCATGACAATAGGTACAACTTTAAGCCCTACCCAATAATCACGTCCTAAAATATAACGCAATATATCAAGGTAAAACATAACAGCCAAAAAGGCCAGCAAAGTGAAGATAATGAAAAACTTCATCGCTTTGGCATACATTTCCCGACTATCCTTTTCTTTACTCTTACTAAAAACAAACGGCTCGTATGCAAACCGGAAAGCCTGTGTCAGCATGGCCATTATCATAGCTATTTTACTGGCAGCCCCATAAATACCCAACTGGATGGTCGCCTCCGCCTTATCAGGATAAACAAACGGAAAAATAATTTTATCGGCTACCTGATTTAAGATTCCGGCAATACCCAGAATCAATATCGGGAAAGAATAATGCAGCATACGCCGCAACAACTCCCTGTCCAGCACATACCTGAAGCCCACCAATTCTTTCCACATACACAGCATCACCAAAGAAGTACAAGCCAGATTTATAGCAAAAGCCACTCCGACATTCTCTCCTTTCATACCTACAAAATAAGCGATATTCAAGGCAATGCTGGCAAAAATGAACAACAATTTCAATGCAGCGAACTTAACAGGGCGTTTCTTATATCGCAAATAAGCAAAAGGAATAGCTTGGAAAGCGTCCATTGCGACTACAATCAGCATCATCCCCATATACCACGGATGCTCTCCATATCCCAAGAAACCTGCTATGGGATGCAGAAAAGAAAGACAAACGATTAAAAACAAGAGCGCAGTCGCCCCTACCGAAAGCAAAGTAGTGGAATAGACGCGCATCGGATCATCCACCCCCTTATTGGCAAACCGGAAAAATCCGGTTTCCATACCATATGTTAAAAGCACCATCAGCAAGGCAGTTATAGCATACATATTGGTAATGATACCATAGCCCCCCGATTCCACAGGCAAAGCGTTGGTATATATCGGTACTAACAAATAATTCAGGAACCGCCCGATGATACTACTCATCCCATATATGGCTGTTTCCTTGGCTAATGCTTTTAATCCTGCCATCTTTTAATCATCAAATAATGTCTTCTGACTATTATAAATGCTCCGTCCCAGGTGCATATAGGCCAGTTCCGTGACCTCACGTCCACGCGGAGTACGTTTTAAGAAACCTTCTTTAATCAAAAAAGGTTCATAAACCTCCTCTATTGTTCCGGCGTCTTCACCCAAAGCGGTTGCAATAGTAGTCAGCCCACAGGGCCCCCCTTAACCTTATCTATAATAGTACATAAAATCTTGTTATCTATCTCATCCAGTCCATACCTGTCAATGTTCAAGGCTTCTAAAGCAAACCGGGCAATTTCCACATCAATCCTTCCGGAACCTTTCACCTGGGCAAAATCACGGACGCGCCTCAACAGCGCATTTGCAATACGGGGCGTTCCACGGCTGCGCGAAGCAATCTCACCCGCCGCTTTCACGTCACAAGGCACATTCAATATAGTAGCTGAACGACGGATAATGCTTGTCAATACATCATCGTCATAATACTCCAAATGAAGATTAATTCCAAAACGGGCACGCAAAGGCGCAGTCAGCAACCCACTCCGGGTAGTGGCTCCAACCAAAGTAAACGGGCTCAACTCCAACTGGATACTACGCGCCGAAGGTCCCTTGTCTATCATTATATCGATACGATAATCCTCCATGGCAGAATACAGATATTCTTCTACCACAGGGCTCAACCGATGTATTTCATCAATAAAAAGCACATCATTGGGTTCCAGGCTGGTCAGTACTCCCGCCAAATCACCCGGTTTATCCAGCACCGGTCCTGAGGTCACTTTAAAACCTACTCCCAGTTCATTGGCAATGATATTACTTAAGGTCGTCTTGCCCAAGCCGGGAGGTCCGTGCAAAAGAACATGGTCTAACGCCTCGGCCCGCAGACGCGCCGCCTTGACAAAGATGCGCAGATTATCCACTACCTTATCCTGCCCGCTGAAATCTTCAAAATTCAGCGGACGTAAGGCATTCTCAAAATCGCGTTCTTTAGTTGTGAGCTGTTGCTCGCGTATATCAAAATTTTCTTCCATTTTTTTGTTTATGACACAAAGGTACAAAAGATATTATTATTATAGAAAGAAAGATGGAGGAATTCATTTTCAGTCCCTCTCTGGTCCTTCTTTTCAACATTATTATTGTATTAATTATTATTCATTATGGGAATTACATTAGGAAAGAAACAATTGAACAAAGGAAGAGTTTCGCTTTATTTGAATTACAGTTATAACGGGAAACGCCGCAAAGAGTATTTGGGCATCATCCTGGACGCTCCTACCAGTGCAGAGCGAAGAGCGGAAAACAGAAACAAGGTACTAATTGCCAGGCAGATAAAAGCAAAGAAGGAACTAGAATTCTTATCTGTTGAATATCATCTGAACGATATAGAAAATACATTCGATGATATACTTCCAACAGATAAAAGCAATGTTCCCGATTTCTATATTCTGATAGGACAATACCTGGATACCTATCACAAAAAAGACAAGAAAATGGTCAGGGCATGTATCACCCATCTGCGACTGTTTACAAGAAAGAAAAGCTTACCTATAACCCTTCTCACAAAAGATTTTTGTATAAATTTTCTTGAGTATCTCAGGGATCATCTCCGAGGTAACACTCCCATCGGATATTTCAAGAAATTCAAAATGTGCATCAATAAATGTATAGAAAAAAAGTTAATGACCTCTAACCCTACAGATGGTATCCGCCTGATGCAGTTTGATGAGGTAACCAAAGCAATCCTCAGCTTAAAAGAGATTCAGAAACTTGCTATCACTCCATGCCCCAACAACGAAGTAAAAAGGGCATTCTTGTTCTCTTGCTATTGCGGGCTGCGCTGGTGTGATGTGCACCAACTGCAATATAAAGACATAGATTTCTCATCAAACCGCCTTACTATTCTACAACAGAAAGTACAGTCACACTCCAAAAACGCAATCTTGCATCTAAACTTAAACCACACTGCCATCAAGCTCCTGCAAAGACATAAAGGCATTAACGAGGAGTTGGTATTCGGCTCCCTCCTATTCTTACACACTAAGAATTTTAAACAAATGGGTCAAAAGGGCTAATATACACAAGCACATCACCTTCCACTGTGCCCGGCACTCATTTATCACCAACATTATGGCAAATGGAGCTAATATCAAGACCGCCGCCAGCCTTGCAGGACATTCTACTACCCGGCACACTGAAAAATATGTTCATATCATAGATGAACTCAAACAAAAAGCAGTAGATAGTTTACCGGATATTATTGTCAATTATAAATAAAAAAGGACCTGAAACGGCCCTTGCATCATTAAAGTTGTCACACATATAACTGGTGTTCAAACAATTAGTATTACTGTATAGTATCCGGCACGAATACGACCTACCTGAGTAATGCGGTGAACAACTACTTCGGATGCAATTTCAAGCAGCTCCTTAACAAGTATCGTGTTGAGTATGCAAAGTCCTTATTACTAGAGGGTACGTATTCAGCCAGTTCTCTTTTTAGGAAGTGTGGTTTTGCATCCCAAAGTGTTTTTTATGCCGCATTTCATAAAATTGTAGGCGCATCTCCCTTGCAGTTCCTATATAAAGCACCATCCGGACACAGAAAAAGATTTAAAGTCCTTTTATAACAATAACATTTTGAGTTTTTAAATTTATAAATTTAAAGTTTTTCTATTATGAACAAAAAATTTTTAAGTGCAATCCTGTTTGGAGCCCTTATGGTCACTTCAACAGGAACATTTGTATCTTGTAAGGATTACGATGACGACATCGACCGCTTGGATCAAGAAATATCCAATGTGAAAGATGCAATCAAGGCCCTTGAAGACAAAGTAGGCTCAGGCAAATATGTCGAAAGCTGTACTCCGTTCACTGATGGTAATGGTGGTTATGAAATCAAATTCAGTGATGGAGAGACCATTAAATTATACAATGGTGCAAAAGGAGAACAAGGTGAACCGGGCAAACCAGGTACTCCGGGTACTCCAGGTACTTCTGCTGATGATTATGTAGTATCAGTAGAAGAAGGTGAATCAGCTTATGAATTAGTTATTACTTATGCTGATGGCACTAAAAAGACTATCAGTATGCCTAAAGCTACTTCTGTAGTTAGCGGAGTTAAGTTTATCCCTACTTTCCTTTCTGAAGGTGAAGCTGCCAGAATCCATTTCCCTACCATCGTTACTGATAGTGTGGCAGGTAAAACAGAGATTACAGGTGCAGATTGGGGTACAAATAACTTTAGCACATTTAAAATCGTTTACTCAGGTAAGGCAGACGTGAAGTATCAGGTAAATCCTAACAGCGTATCATTCAAAGATATGGAAGTGGTAGGATTTGTTCGTGATACTGCTGAAATATGGAACTACAATACGAATAACAAGAATTGGGAATTGTTCAACGCTGGACAAAAACTGTACACTGATGGAAAAATTACCGTTGAATCTTATAAAGAAGGACATGGTATGTTAAACTTCCGTGTAAAGGACTGGGCTTTTGCTGAACAATCTAATCTGGACGAAAGAACAGTATATTCATTGAGAATTAAGAACAATGACCAAATCGTTCATTCTGATTTTGTTCCCGCCAAGCATGAAGTAATTTTGCAGAAAAACGTACATTTGGTTAAAGTAGCTGATGCATTTGACCAAACTAACGCTCCTGCTCAGATTAAAAATGCAATTGCTCCTAACAAGGTAAATTATAGAGAATTCATCAAAGATGAATATTATCTTAACACCTTGAATCCGACCGGTACTGAAGAGGCTAAATTGAAGGCTTATCAAGCAGATAAAGCTAAGTTCGAAGCCAATGCTGAAAACCAGTTATATAAAGGAGATGCTGAATCTAAAGATGATGCAGAACGTATTGTTGTAGAATTGAACTATACAGGTGATGGACATTCAAAAAATTTGAAGGACATCGTAACTTCATTCTTTGACAAACGTATGGGTAGAGCCCAAGACGCTCAGTATCCTTTGATGGAGAATGGTTTTGATGACTATTCATTGGTGTTTGAACCGGTTGACTTCTATTATGATGGCGTTAACCAGACAAAACGTTATTTGGATGTTACCAAAGATGGTGTTGCTACAGTAAAACAAACTCCGGACCCGATTTGGGGCGCAGAAACTGATGCCAGCCACACAGCTGCTATAGACAGAACTCCTATTGTTCGTGTGAAACTGGTAGCACCGGGTGAAGACAATGGTAATGTAGTTAAAACAGCAATCATCAAGATTCACATTGTACGCAAGACAGTTGTTCCTGAAATTAATATTACAGAAACAAAAGACGTCACTCTGAAACATATCAATCAAGTTCTTGACATGGATATGGATAAGATATTCAACCATAAAGATGTACAGTTGAGTAAAGACGAATTCCGTAAGACTTATGATTTCGTTCCTGAATTTGCAACAGCAGATGAGGCTAAACAACACGCTGTATATGCATGGGATGGAAAAGATAATGCAGACTATTCATTAGATCCGAACTTTAAACCTGAAGAATACAATCAGTTGTTCGTTACAGTGAAGAATACAGCATTCTCTCGTCATGACGATCACGACGTTTACACTGTTAAGGGTACATACAAGCCAAATGCTGATCATAAGGGATTATCTGACATCCATGTTACTTATACTATCAATGTGAAGTATCCGGATGTAGTTGCTCCTGAAAAGACTAAGTTGAACTGGGTAGATGATTCTTACTTCATTGCTCACGGTAGATACGATAACTTTGATGCTCCTACAACTTATGAAATGGTTGCAGTATTGAATGACGAGTTCGATTTGATCAACTATAATCCTTATAAGGGTCAGACTCATGATAAGGATTGGGCTAGAGCTACCTTGTCATTCGAATTGGTTGACCAGCATAATAACGCATCTAAGATAGTTGACGGTCACAATTCCGGCATCCGTTTGTATCAAGGTAAAGACAACAAGTGGTATATCGCTTTGGAGGCTACAGACGAAGGACGTGCTTGGATCAATGCTGCTGACGCTAAGGATTTGAAGAAGATCAAAATGCGTGCCGTAGTAAGCTTCAATGAAGATGTTGACGGATTGTATGGTACTTGCAACAAGGAAGCCAATGCTCATAACAAGTATGCTAAAGAAGATTACAATAACTTCTCTTGCGATACTATCAATATGGTAAACAATACTCCTTGGGCTAAAGATCATACTACTACTTATACTGGTGCTCCTGCTCCTGAAAATGGACGTTCTACAGTGGTTATCGATGAATTTGAAGTTGCATTTGTAACTCCGATGGTATTCCACGCTTACGAAGCAGGTCCTTTGTATGACAAGTATCAGGAAGCTGAAAATACAGTATCATTGAAGGATGCATTCTTCTTGTCAGATTATCTGTGGTCTGAAGGTGCTCAGGCACAATTCAATAACAACCATGTTATCTATGATCACAAAGATATGGCTAAGAATAATACTTTGGTTCAGACAGGTGATCAAGCTGGTTGGTCAAAGAAACTGGTAGTTGACCATAATGTATTCGATGTTAATACAACTGTTAACTTCAAGGTTTCTAAGGCATACTTTGCTGACGGAAGTGAACTGGATGCTGAAAACATGAAGAAGATCAAACTTGATAATGCTAAGCAGACTATCACATGGATCAACAATGGTGAAGATATTGCTCAACCATTTACTATTGATGTAGAAGTTTGTGTAAATCACAAGTGGGGCGGTATCTGCGACCATACTTGGAAGAATGATCGTGGACATTCTGTTGGAACTATCCAAATCCAAGTTAAGAAGCACAATGACAAGTAATTAATACGCTCATTGTTTATAAAAAAGAGGGGGCAAAATGTTCCCCTCTTTTAGTTTTATAATCGTTTATCCAATTATATTGTGTATGAAGTATATATATGCTGTCTGTTTTCTGTTATTAGTATGTGGCTGTCATAAAGAAAATGACACCCCTGTTGTTTTACCTGCACGGACACTATTGGTTTATCTGGGAGGAGATAATAATCTTGATGCCGAAACCTATGACAAACTTGTTCAAATTAAAAATGGATGGGAAGACGGGACAGATGGAAATATAATAGTGTATCAGGATACACCATTTAAGGACTCTCCTGATTGATGGAAATTGATGGAAAAAGTGAGAAAGGCTATATTACCATACATACCTATGACCAAGAAAACTCAGCCTCCCCCCAAGTGCTTAAACGAGTTATAAACGACGTAACTCGGCTTTATCCTGCTAAAAGCTACGGTCTAATCGTGTTTTCCCATGGCAGTGGCTGGCTTCCTCCACATACATTGGTTAATGGCTCGCGGTCTATCATCATCGATAATGACAATGAAATGGAAATAACAGATTTTGCCATGGCCCTCCCGGACCATTTATTTGAATTCATAATCTTTGAAGCATGTAATATGGCAGGTATTGAGGTGGCTTATGAATTAAGAAATAAAGCAGCATATATCATGGCTTCCTCTGCCCCAGTAGTATCTCCGGGATTTACTCCTATCTATGCCGGCAGTATTTCCTGTCTGCTTGAAGAAAATGCTGATTTGCAAAAATTTGCAGAAAATTATTTTCATTATTGGAATTTGATGGAAGGCGATAAACGTTCTGCTACCATTAGCATAATAAAAACTGCCGGATTATCAAATTTAGCGAATTTGATACGACAGATCAATACAGAAGCATCCGGCTCTTTTCTCCCAGTCGGTAACCTTCAAAATTATGATGGAGTTTTAAAAGCCCCATTCTATTTTTTTGATTTCGCTCAATATTATCAATCATTATCAGATGAAAATACATACAATGCACTTCAAGAGTGTATCAGCCAATGTGTGGTTTACAAAAGAAATACTCCTTTTTATGCTACGGAAGAAGGAACATTCCCTATCACCGCCTTTTCAGGTATGACCACTTTTATCATGCAGAGAGAACTTAATGACTTGAATGAAGAATATACAAAACTACAATGGTATAAAGATATTAATACACATTAGAGAATATGTATAACACTGACAAACAATGATATAGCAAATTCAGTAGAAGAAGTATATCTTATTGCAGAATAGATAGATTCTAAATACTTTTCAAAGTATCCTTTAAAGGACAGAATGCCAATATATATGGACAGAAACAGGTGATTATCCATTAATAAGAAACGGAAAAACTTGTCATAAGCAGAAAAAACAAATCCTTTATTTGCTTTGTTTGTCATTTACTAATATCTTTGTTTTATCATTCATTCTAGAACCGCAACAAAATATGAAATACCCTATTGGAATACAGAGTTTTGACCAAATCCGTGAAGATGGCTATGTATATGTGGATAAGACCGGTTTGATTTACAACTTGGTAACACAAGGCAAGACTTATTTCTTGAGCCGTCCACGCCGTTTTGGCAAAAGCCTGCTGGTAAGTACCCTTGCCTGTTATTTCCAGGGACGCAAAGATTTGTTTGCCGGACTGGAAATCGACGGATTGGAAAAGGACTGGTATGAGTATCCTATCTTCCGTATAGACTTTAATGGAGGACTGTATACACAACCCGGAATTCTGGAGGCTACCATTGAAGGCTATTTAGGAAACTGGGAAGATATTTATGGCAAGAATCCCAATTATACAACCATAGGAACCCGTTTCATTGAAATACTTCGCCGGGCTTATGAACAGACAGGGCGGCGTGCGGTGGTTCTGATTGATGAATATGACAAACCTATTTTGGATGTATTAGATACGGAAGCTTGTTTTTATGATGATTATGGAAAGCAAGTTCTGTTGGAGAACCATAACCGGGAAATATTGAAATCCTTTTATTCTACCTTTAAAGGAGCCGATCAATACTTGAGATTCGTATTGTTGACCGGAGTAACAAAGTTTTCCCAAGTAAGTGTTTTCAGTGGATTTAACCAGCCTAAGGATATCAGTATGGATGAACGGTACGAAGCCTTGTGCGGTATCACCCAGAATGAGCTGGAAGCATTTTTCGAAGAACCCACCATACAGTTGGCTGCTAAATATCAGTACACAGTGAAAGAAATGAAGGAACTTCTCAGACGGCAATATGACGGATATCATTTTGGAGAGAGGATGACTGACATTTACAATCCGTTCAGCATTCTTAATGCTTTTGACAGTATGGCAATTCGTGATTACTGGTTCTCTACAGGTACTCCCACCTATTTGGTTCGTCTGCTGCAACACAGCCGCGAGCAGATAAACGAACTTGCCGGACGTTATTATGTTCCCTCTTTGTTTGTGGATTATAAGGCTGATGTGGAACAGCCTCTACCCATGATTTATCAGAGCGGATATCTCACTATTAAAGAATATAATAGACGTATGGGAACTTATCTGCTCGATTTTCCCAATAATGAGGTGCGTAAAGGGTTCTTGTCCGTATTGGCAGCACATTATTTGAAACCCGGAGGTGGAGAGGTCAACAGCTGGATTATCGATGCTGTTACTTGCCTTGAGCAAGGGAACACCTCCGCTTTTGTGATTCTCTAACCGCCTTTCTTGCAAGCATCCCGTATGACTCTCACGCTTCCTTGAAGGAATTGGATATGACTGAGAAACATTTCCAATACACTTTTTATCTGATTCTCCGTTTGATAGGAGTTTATTGCCGTGCAATCCATTGTGAGAATCGCCAGAGCTTCGGACGAGTGGACTGCATATTGGAAATGGACGAATATGTTTACATTTTCGAATTCAAGATGGACGGAACAGCAGAGGAGGCTTTACAGCAAATAGCAGAGAAAGGCTATGCCCGATCTTATTTGACCGATGACCGTAAAATAGTCTGTATCGGGGTGAATTTTTCTTCCCTTACACGTACTGTGGAAGAATGGAAGGAAATAATTTACAGGTAAGATTTAGTCATAGTCAGCCTAAAGCGTTAAACAAAAGATTGCCTTCCACTATTTTTTATGGGAATATACCGGTAAGAATGTTCATGCTGTTGCCGGCATAACACATTTAATTTTCATCTTTTTATCATTTTGTTTTTCTTTTTGCTAAGAATGAATTATTTTCGCAGCCGAACACAAGTTTAATTTCTTACCGACAATAAGCAGACATGCTTTAATCCTCGACCAATTCAACTTGTCCTCATTTTAATTTTAACGGATAAGCTGATGTTTTGTCCCTCACTATTATAAAATAAAAGAATGAAAAGATCACTGTATGTATCGCTATTGACGATCATGTACTTCTCTGCCTGCCAAGGTAGTGAGGAACTAGAGCAATCACAAGAAAAAGAGTACACGGTATCCATTATGGCAAGAATCGGAAAACAGTTTCCGGAGCACGCTACTTGCAAGATCATGAAAATGCCATCGCTAGTTTTAGTAAAACCGATGATATAGGTGTTTTATGGACAATGACAGCGCCGTCCGCTGGATATTCGATGGAACTTCCTGGACTACAGAAAAGAGTGTCTTTTGGAAAGATAAAAACCAGGAACATACTTTTTACGCATATTATCCCCACTCCGGTTCCAAAGCCGAAAGTAAGGAAAATATAAAAATGCCTTCTCTCGACAGCCAGAACGGGACTTGGGAAAATATTGACCAATATGACTTTCTAGTAGCATCCAGGAAGCTTTCCTACGATACCGACCTTGGCAATGTGGCCTTTTCGGGCGATTATTCATTTAAGCACGTTTTGTCACTATTAAAGATAAACATAAAGGGTGAAGGAGATATGGCACAGGCCGTTATTGACAAAATCAGACTTGAAGGAAATGGGTTGACGACCCAAGGATACTACTCCTTTGAAACGAACAGCATCACCATCAGCGAAACTCCCAAGGAAACCTTCCAGATTACTCCGTCACACACCATGAACAATCAGGATGCTTCTTTTTATTTTATCCTGAACGGGGACGAGAATGACGGAAACATTGATCCGAAAGCCGTGAAAAACCATTCTGTTAATCTCACCATTGAATATACCCGTAACAACAAATATTACATAACACGACGAGACGACCTGTCTCCGGGCTTATTGTCCGGATGTATTCATAAATACAATATTGTAGTAAAAGACGGAAATGTAATTATAACGGGAGGAAGTATTTCGGGTTGGACTCCGGGAAATGAAGAAGAGGATATAGTTATAAATGGAGAAGAAATAAACCCACAAACAAATAATATGTTATGAATTATAGATTAACCGAATTAAAGGTGCTTCTGTTTCTATTGCTGCTGTCTGCTGTTTCTTGCCAACGCCCGATGTATGATGAAGAAGACGATGAAGACGGAGTCTCGCAAACAAATCTTCCTTTAAAGATATCTGCCAGGTCTAGCGGAGAATCCCAGATTAATTATCCGGCCTATATCTATGCGTTTGCAGAGGACGGCAGCTGTTCTGCCAGTCTGAAAATGACAGATAACGCCCAGATTGAAATGAAGTTACCTCCTGCCCGATATACTATTGTTGCAATAGCCGGTTTGGGAGAGGAATATATCGTTCCGAAAGATCCTAGCCTTGATGATGTAATTGTTATGAAAGAAAATAACAGAAGCTCACGCGCGCTAATGATGGGCACTTCAACTGTGACAATTGCCAATAAGAAAAATATATCTGTTTCTGTAACCCTCTATTATGCTGTATCTTTAGTTAATATCAGTTTGGAAGATATACCGGCAAACGTTAAAAAGGTGAGTTTGCAGATTTCGCCTTTATATTCTTCCCTGTCGTTTACAAGGGAGTATTCCGGCAAAGACAAGAGTACGGAAATTATTTGTGAGTCTGAGCCGGGTGGAATTTGGAGTGCAAAGCCTTTTTATATTTTTCCGGGGAGCGGCTCTCAGACCGTTTTTTCCATAACCTTGGAAGATAATAGTCAGACAAAGACGTTTGGATACACTTTCAAAGGAAAGCCGGTAGCGAACGTGCCATTGAATATCGGGGCAGCTATTCGGGTGATGTCACGGTAGGAGGCAGTTTGATATCAGGTGAATGGAAGGCTCCGGTAGATATCAAATTCAATTTTGGCGGTGCTGATGAAGGTAATGGCGGTAGTGAGCCGCCTCCCATTAATCCGGATCTTTCCGGGCTACCCGAAATTGGCGGTATCTGGAACGGCGGTATTGTAGCTGGCATAGAGGATGCAAGTTCCACAGGGGCGGATATTTTGTTGATGAGTCTGGATGAGTGGAGTGGATTCGCTTCCGATGTGCGGAATATCATACAGGAGGAGGAAGCAGACGGATGGCATCTTCCGACTGAAGAGGAGGCAAAAATATTGCATAAGACGTTCAGCGGATCATCACTGGATGAACTGAATGAAACCATAGAGGGATTAAGAAACGGAGACCCGTTATTGGATATTGAGAAACGGTATGTATATGATCATAACGGGAGCATATATGCATTCGGATTTAAAACCTCATCCAAATTTTTACAGGCAGGGAGTACGGTGAAATACAAAATACGTTTGGTATGCAGCGCTCATTATGATGCCGGATGACCCATTCATATACTAGAAAAGGGCATTCACACTTCTTGACAATATATGCTTGAGAGTGTGAATGCGTCTAATCGACTTCCATACCGGGAATCTCATTTCCATAGATAAATTCTCAATTAATTGAAAGTTAACATTCTACCACCCGGTATACATTTCCCTTGGTGGTATGTACCCGTTCGCCCAGCTGGGGCAGGATACGGCTCAGGCTGTAGGCGGTCATCCCTCTCATGATCGAAGGATGAGCGGCCTTCATGCGTTCAAACAGTTGGGTGGCGGAGAGGCTAAGCACTTCCTGCGGATTGTCCTCTTCTGTAGCAAAGCGAAAGCAAAGGCGGAATACCTCTTCTTCGGGTACATGCTTGTAGAATAAGGCATTATGTTGCTGTATAGTCTGTTCCTCTTCTTTATTGAACCAGCTTCGTTCACCGGATAGAAGTTCTGTTTTAAGCTGGGCGTACAATTGCTTATGCTCTACGGACGTGGTGCAGTCTATGGCATGCTTCAGACTGACGCAAAGAAAGCGGCGTGAGCCGGTGCGGTCTACCAGCAAATCCTCCCGGTTGCTGGTGCCGATGAACGAGGCAATACGGGGAAGCGATGAAGCGCTGTGTTTGTAAGCCTTGCGGATATTCAGTGCGGAGGCTTGCATCAGGTTCTTCAGCAAAGGCATTTTGGACGCACCTAGTTTGTCGAATTCATCCAGGTTGATTAATCCGTAGGCAGCCAGCTTGGCTTCGGCGGATGTCGGGGAGCTTAGGTCGTAACTTTCCGTGTAGTAGGATTTCAGCCTATCGGGCATCAGCAGACGGCAGAACGTACTTTTCCCCAATCCCTGGCGACTGCTCACCAGCAGGGGAGCCACACTGTTGGCGCGGTTGTTATCCGGATTGAGCTGCATCCATTGGGCAGAGAGTCCCAGCATCCAACGGTGGAAACCGTTCACCCATACCGGGTCGTCGGACACCCTGCGTGCCAACGCGGACACCCGGTCCGTGCCGTCCCATTCGGGAAGCTGCTCAAAATAGGCAGTAAAGGGATGGTATTCACTGATGCGGCGTGAGCGCACAAAGCGTTGAATGTCCCTGTCCCAACAGTCTATGCCCGTTTCAATAGCCTCCAGACTTAGTGAGTTCATCCATCGTTCGTCCACCTTGGCGTAACGCAGATGAGTATCGGGAATGTTGTTTTCTACACTTGCCACTTCAGTTTCTTCAGTAAGCACATTGAACCGGAAGCGGTAGCGGGAGGTGAGGAAAGCGGTCACTTCCTGCATCAGGGTATGTGATTTCGCCTTCTTGCCAGTATCTTCTGGGGAGGTTGGTCCCGCTTTTTTCTGAACATCTTTTTTCAAGTGAGCGGAATCCTTCTCTGTCTTTTCAGTTGAGACTGTCGGATGTGTCCGAGAATCGTCCATACTCCCCGGCAGGTTATCCTTACCGTTTTCAGTGAGAAGAACCTGTGAGTCGGCCATCTCTCTTACTCCGTCTTCGTCCGACACGATGTAGTGGTAACTGCCCGTGGGAGCATTCCCGTCGGTGCGCGGAGTCCAGTTCAATGCCAGAACTACTTGACCCTCGCGGATATCCAGCGCCAGACGCACGCCGGGTATAGTCCGGCAAAGCGGCATCAGCCCGTTGAGAGCGGATACGAGATCACGACGCGGTGTTCCGTCAATAGGAACAGGGCTTGACAGGAATTTGCTTCCGAAGAAGACTGTTTTGAGAGTAGCGAATACATTCATGAGTTACTTTTTTAAGTTTGGCAAACTACAAATATACAACATAAAAAGGCGTTTGTCAAGAGGGGGCGGAAATATGGCAGATCTTGGTGCAGGATTCGATGAAACTTGGTGCAAGATTTAATGGAACTTGGGGCAAAATTCAATGGATACAGGGCGCAATACATACGTATGTGTGACCCGATGCTTATGTACGTGTGGGCTTACACGTTACTAACATACGAGCTGACACGTTACTAATGTTGGGGCTTATACGTTACTAATGTTATTGTTGAATACGCCTTTATGTTTTTAAAATACACCTTGAGCTTTAAAAAATACGTCTTCAACTTTTAAGAAAACATCTTCAGGCTTTTAAAAAACAACTATACGTTTTTAAAACACGCCAGCTTGTTCAGTGCACAGACTTAGCCTGTTCAGCTTACAGACCTAGTCTGTTCCGTGTATTACTCCCCCACTAATCCGATACGCTCCCTTTTCCCCTCATCCTGTCATCTTATGTAATATGCACAGAAAATCAGCCGGTTAAATCTGAAACCATTTCCCCTCACTTCCATTTCAGCCCGTATCGTTTTATTCCTTCAAAAATGTCAAAGAGCAGGCTGAAAGGAGGCTGACAGAGCAATGACAGGAGCCCCTTCATAGCCGGAACGCTTATGGGCAGGGAGTTTCAGCGATAGATGAAAGGAGAAAAGGAACAACCGGATTTTATCGCTGAGGCATTTAAAATGAAGATAATCTCAGCATTTCCACCTGCGAATGAACAGATGATCATCCATGTTTTGAGCCTGATTTATGATTGGTATGAAAGATTTATATCTTTCAGGCTATGTAACAATAATCCTCCCGGTATTTCTATACTCAAGATAAATTATATCACAATTCTTGCTGCTCCAAACAGAAGGTATATTTGCAAAATATACAAATGATGCTTCCGGCAACGGGTAATTCTTTCTTCGCTTTCTTTTAGGAATTCATCTAACGAACAATTTTATTATATGCAAAACAATTGCGAGGCCTGTTTATGAAACATGTGTTGATATTAAAATAGCAATTACTGTGGAAAATCAACTGTCATCCAACACATTAAAAACACATTAACCAATGCCACTATAATAGCATTACATGATTTCTATTATCTATATGTACTAAAACAATATATTCTGTTAGAAAATCTGACCAGTAAAAAAGAATATTCACACCTGAAAGCCGAGTTCTGTTCCAATTATTAAATAAAATATTAAGCTAATTCAATTTAATAGAAGGTGTGTCGTAATGCACGATGCACCTCTTTTTTGTTCATCACTATACAAATCTGTTCATTTTCTTTAAGCTGCGATCTTTTGAAGATTTCTTTGATTTATGTGTTCCCAGCATCTAAAAACAGCAGTTGTAAGCTTATAAAACAGTCTAATCAGCCAGTTCATACCTTCTTTTGTCAGTTTTGCACACATCTTTTTTATATTGAAGGCAATGGCTAGGAAGGCAAAGTCCATGAAGACCTTGTCCTTTCCAAAATGTCGGAAACGTTTGTAGTTCATATTGTTTTTAATTTGTCCGAACACGGCCTCCGGTTCTATGCATCTCTGCCCTCTGTGTTTCAGTCCTTTCTCAGAGCAGAGCAGTTCTTTGGCTCTCCGCTTGTATTGTCTAAGCCTATGATTCAGTTCTATCGTCCTGTTTCCTTTTGCTTTAAAACAGCGGCATCGCAGGGGACAGCCTTCACACCTGACAGCTCTGTACCGTGCATTTTCGCTGACATATCCGGATGCTGTTTTCACATTCCTGGTGCCTATCCTCCGCATCCTTTGCCCCATAGGGCAGATGCAGAAGTCATGTTCTTCATTGTAGTAGAAGTTTTCGGCCTTGAACGGGTCCGGTTTGAATCTCGGCCGCTGCTCCATGTGGAAATAGTTGTACTTTACGTAGGCTTCCATGCCGTTTTCGGACATGAAGCGGTAATTCTCTTCGGAGCCATAGCCGGAATCAGCAGCCACCGTATGGGCCATCCGGTCATACCTGTTTGAAAAAGATTGCAGGAAAGGAATCAGGGTCAGTGTATCCGTAGGGTTCGGGAAGAGTGCAAAATCGGTGATGAACTGATTTTCGGTGCCGATTTGAAGGTTGTAACCGGGCTTCGTCTGTCCGTTGCGCATGGCATCCTCCTTCATTCTCATAAAAGTAGCGTCCTTGTCCGTCTTGGAATAGGAATTCCTCTCTTGCAGCGTTTCCGGATGGCAGTCGTATTCCTGCAGTTTGTCCCTGTGTTCTTCCAGTTCCTTCAACTGTTTGCGTTTCTTTTTCAGTTCAGTCTTTTCCTCTTTCGCGGATGGCTCGGAAACCTGTTCCAGTGCATGACGCAATTCTCCTGCCATTTCAGTCAGCATGGCCGGAGTGAACCCAACCTCCTCATTGTTCTCTGATGACTTCTCCCGGGCAATGACATCGTCTATCTGCCCTAACAGGACATGTATCTTCTTCATCAGGCATTCACGGTTCCGCTCAACCGTTTTCGCCAGACGAAAGTGTACTTGTTGGCTTTGGATTCGATCTTTGTCCCGTCAATGTATTCCACATTCAGGCTGATGAAGCCTTTGGAAGAGAGAAGAAGTACGGTTTGCGTAAACACCTCGTTGATTTCCTTCTTCACCCGGTTGCGGAAACGGTTGATGGTAATGAAATCCGGTTTCTCATATCCGGCCAGCCAGATATAATGGATGTCACGGTGAAGGAGCTTTTCAATTTTCCGGCAGGAGTAGATGTTGTTCATATAGGCATACAGAATTACCTTGAGCATCATCCTGGGGTGGTAAGGGCTGCGGCCGCATTCCTTATACAGCTTTCTGAAACTTTCAAGATTCAAGCCCTCAACCAGGGCGTCAACCATGCGCACCGGATCGTTTTCTGCAATATCCTCATCAATTCTTTGAGGAAAAAGAACGGTTTGGTTGGGATTGTAAGGACGAAAATGTATCTTTGTCATAGTAAAGAACTTATGCTTAAAGATACAAAGTCTTTAGGTAATAACAAAGCCCCAGCTTGTGAAAGTCGGGGCTTTGTGCGTAAACAGAAGGTGTGCATTTTGACACACCTTCGTTCTTTATAGAGTAATAGAAAGAATATACATTTAAAGCATAATCTATTCTTCTATGTTATCGTTTGTTAACAGTCATAGCAACTTTAATTATTACATCGTGACCATACATATCCTTGCACTTGATAGTCAATGTAGAAGGAACAGCAGCAGTCGGATTCGTTTCAGAAGACAAAGCAGTAGCCTTGAAACCTGTAATATGCTTATTATTATCTATAATTACATCAAAGTATTCTTCTTCACCATTTGCATCACTGGTCAAAGTCGCATCTGTAATAATCAGACTTGATTCATAAGGTGTACTTAACAGTTTGCTATATCTGCTATCTTTAGCACTTGTTCCAAAAATGAAGCTGTCAGCAGCAAAGTCAAGACGATCTGTACCATAAGTTAATTTTGTAGACGGCATTGCAGTGGTATAATTACCGTCGCTATCCTTATCTGTATACGGAGCGCCTAATTGTTCGCGAGTAGCCCATGCCCAAGTATAAGTGCTATTATAAATACAGTTGTAGATAGTTTCAAATCTTTCAGCTTCTCTAGTTACATCATCATAACCACCTTCAGAATTCTTCACTGAAGAAATCTTACCATAGTTGTAAACCACTGTAGTGGTATGTTTAACTGAGTTGTTGATGTAATCTTTAGCAACTTCTAATGTTTTGTCTCCGGCAACTACTACAGCAACATCTTTATTTCCATCTTTCTTAGATGTAGCGAATGTTATGTTATAGTTAGCGGCAGCACCTGTACCATAGTTGAATACTTCAGACATCTTCATAGAACCCTTTGTAGCTGTTTCAGCTGTCCAAGCGATATCATTGGCGTCATTCATAGGAATCATGTAACAATTATAGATGCCATCAGTAACCTGTGCAGTTTTAACAGAGAATCCCGCAGGAATAGTAGTAGGCAATACCTTAGTCATAGAAACTTTCATAGTGGCTAATACATGTCCTGAAGCATTCTTGATAGTCAATGTTCCATTATAAGTTTTGTTATCTTCATACTTGGTCCAGTCATCAACAGTCGGAACAGTATAAACTTTGGCAACCTTGCTGAAATCTGCCGGGAATGTATTTGGAGCAGCTGTATTGTACAGTACATTATTATTAGCATCAACAAAGATAGCATTGAATGCAGGATTTACATTATTAACCTTGTCTGTAGTCCAAGTAGCAGCAGTCGGAGCAGTTAACTTAGTCAAAGACACAGCAACCTTATCTGACTGAGTGTCAGTAACAGCTTTGTCAGTCGGATTAAGTGCAGTAACAGTAGTGGCAGTAGCATTCCAATCTGTAGCAGCATTACCTAACTGCACATAAAACGCTTTACCATCAGGATCAACTAAAGTACCATCAAAGTTTACAGCATATACACGGAAACCAATAACATCATTAATAGCCGTAGTGCTGTTGATGGTAATTTCTGTAGAAGTACCTTCAACCACTGTATTCAAACCAGAATAAGTATAGCTATTCCATGCATTCAATTCAGACGGTGCAGATTCTACCGCATTAGCCTTATCTAAAACTACATAAATACCACGGATATTTACCGGAGCTGTTACTTTATCATCGGCTGTAGACAAAGCAATTTTGATAGCCTCTCCTTGTACTGCAGGATATAATTTTTGAGTTTGACGGTCGTCTCCGTTATCTACTTTAACATTTGTATTAACCTTATCTAAAGGAATAATGGTAGTAGCCGCATCACTCTTCCAAGCTAATTCTTGATATGTTACATTAGTACCATCTTCTGCTTTAGTGAAACGATTATGAATATCCTTGACGTTTGTTGCATCAACAAAATAGTTTAAAGACTTTTCACCTACATATTCAGTCCAATCCAAAGTTAAGTCATAAGATGAAATAACTTCTCTTGTTTCAGCAGTAGACAAGGTGTTATTTACCTGTACAGCAAAGAGAATAGATTCAGTATCATTGCCAACTTTGGTTTCTGTTACAGCAGAAAAAGCTTTTTCATCATAATTCTTCAAAGCAACTGTAACTTCCCACAATCCGTTGTTTCCTGCCGCACGGCTTAATAATCCATTATATTTCTCAACTTTCTGAACAGATAAAAATTCATTCAAGTTCTGTCCTTGGCTATTAGTCAAAGAAATCATATCAGGAGTAAGAACCGCATTTGTCGGAGATACACGTACTACAAACTTGTCACCAGTCTGAACTTGTTTACCCTTAGTAAATGTTATAGCATTTGTAATACCTTCACTAAATACGTTTTCTTTTTCAATAGCAGTGGAGAAAATCAATTCATCGCCTGTAGGATTAGCAGAATACGAAGCCACCAGTTCTACACTAGTAACCATATCAGCAATCTTGCCTACAATGTCTTCTACTTTCTTAGTGGCAGCATCAACTTTTTCTGCCATTTCTTTCAATGCTGCGTCAGTGGATTCTTCTACTTCTTTTTTCAATGTCTCAATTTCTGCTTGTACAGCTTTGATTGCTTCTGCCTTTGCATCTGCAACAGCTTTGTCTGCAGCGGCTTTTGCAGCAGCGGCAGCATCACCAGCAGCTTTTGCAGCGGTTTCAGCGGCAGTTGCTTTAGCAAGAGCATCGCTTGCATCTTTTGCAGCAGTAGTTAAAGCAGCTTGCAAAGTAGCGATCTGAGAAGTCATGTCCTCCTTAGTCGCCAGTTTGTTAATTTGTTCCTGCAAATTGTCTATGTCATCATCATAGTCTTTACAAGATACAAATGTTCCTGTCGAAGAAACCATCAAGGCTCCGAACAGGATTGCACTTAAAATTTTTTGTTCATAATAGAAAAACTTTAAATTTATAAATTTAAAAACTCAAAATGTTTATTGTTATAAAAGGACTTAATTGCGTTGAACCATAAAAGGATTCCGACTCTGCGATATATATTGCAGGGGAGTCATGCCAACCACTTTTCTGAACGCCACATAGAACACGCTCTTGGAGGCGAACCCGCAACGGCTGAAAAGCTCATTCACCGGGCAATCTTTACCGTCCAGCAACTCCTTCGCGCGAACCACCCTGTAAGAATTTATTAACCGCTTGAAATTGCATCCGAAGTAGTTGTTCACCGCATTACTCAGGTAGGTCGTATTCGTGCCGACTATTGAACTAAACTTTTCTAAAGAGAGTTTTGAATCCAAATATACTTTTCTGATTTCTAGGTTATACAAAATGCTTTTATAGATCTCAAAATCAACTTTTCTTCCGGGCGCTCCTTTCTCGGTAGACAGTGTATTCCACTGCCGTTCTGCATCTTTAAACAGCTTTTCTTTCTGCGTTGTAGTAGAAAGCTCATTGCTTTGCGTTTGAAATAGAGCATCCATATTTTAGTCAGTTTCTATAATAGCCATAATTTCATCGGACAAAAGTACCCATTTTACTCTATTCTGCAAGACTTTCCACTAAAAATCTTTATAAAATACAGGAATATTTTAAGAAATAGGAATATCTCTATATTCTTTACCTTACAAACAACCATAGAAAGCCCCATAGACCTATTAAAACAAGACATTACTTTCACTATACACCTTAATATAATAGCATAAGTACGCCGAAGAAGTTAAACTTATAACAGTCAAAATATAGCTTAGTCTCTATAAAGCGGAATCCAGAACTTGTAAATTATCCCTTTATTCAACAAAACAAACCAGAAAAGAACAAAATAATCCAATATAAATATGTCATTCATTTTCTAATTAAGAATTATTCAAACTCCCTAAACATGGGATTTTTTTTGTTCACCCCTAAATACATTTTAACTAATATAGCTTACCGTATCACTTCTATTAACTAAAATAGAAAAAAAGATATTTAATAATCATTTTTTACATTCATATAAAGACAATTTTTATCACCTTTACACATCTTATCTATATATTTGGCTACCTTTGGACAAAAGTCACTATATTTGCGTTTATGAAAACATATACAAGCAATCACATCGTATTTTTTTCGCCTACACATACGTCTGCGAAAATAGCCCGTGCCATCGGAGAAAGTATAGGTATGGGCAGAAGAATAGAAATAGATCTCACTACGGATGAGAATAGTAGCCCGATAGAAATCAAAGATTCTATCACGATCATTGCAGTTCCTGTGTATGCAGGCAGGGTAGCCCCAATAGCATTGCAACGGCTACGAAGATTAAAAGGCAACAATGCTCCGGCTATCTTAGTCGCTGTATATGGTAACCGCGATTACGAAGATGCACTGGTCGAATTGAGAGATGAAACTATTCAATTGGGATTCACCCCACTGGCTGCCGGTGCCTTTATTGGTGAACACAGCTACAGCCGTCCTAATATGCCCATTGCAGAAGGCCGTCCGGATGTTACCGATTTACAGATTGCGGAACAATTTGGAAAAGACTGTCTGACAAAACTGGAGAAGGATGAAACATTATCCGATTTTTACCTAAAAGGAAACATACCTTATCGCTTTGTTGGCCCCTCTACTCCTGCCGCTCCAGTCTGCACTGAAGAATGCTTCGCCTGTGGCGAATGCATCGAAGTATGTCCTACTCATGCCATTGCTTTAAGCGATGAAGGAAAAATAGAAACAGAGATTACCAAATGCATCAAGTGCTGCGCTTGCGTAAAGAATGCCCTAATGGTGCACGAGTTTTTGATACTCCTTACACCCCATGCTACACCAAAATGTGCGGCACGCCGTGAACCTGAACTATTTATATAATGAATAACAGAGATAAAAGAGTCCTGGTAGGAATGAGTGGCGGAATAGACAGCTCCGCCACGTGCATCATGCTGCAAGAACAAGGATATGAAGTGGTAGGAGTTACCATGAGAACGTGGGATGTCCCTTCCCGCTTTTCCACCCCCGGTCAAGATGAACCTGATGATGTACTGGAAGCAAGGGCCTTGGCAGAACGGTTGGGAATAGAACACCATGTAGCTGATGTGAGGAAAGAGTTCAAACAGATTATTGTAAAACACTTCATAGATGAGTATATGCAAGGAAGAACTCCCAATCCTTGTGTCCTTTGCAATCCGCTATTCAAAGAGCGAATTCTCTGTGAATGGGCAGACCAAACGAATTGCGCCCATATCTCTACCGGGCATTATTGCAGACTGGAAGAACGGAAGGGAAAACTGTATATAGTAGCGGGAGATGACCAGACAAAAGACCAATCCTATTTTCTATGGAAACTTCCTCAGGAGATACTTCAACGTTTTCTCTTTCCACTGGGAACTTATACCAAGCAGGAGGTACGGGAATATCTCCGACAAAAAGGATTCGAAGCGAAAGCCCGTGGAGGTGAAAGTATGGAAATCTGCTTTATAGAAGGGGATTACCGAAACTTTCTGCGTTCGCAATGCCCGGATATTGACACCCAAGTAGGACCGGGATGGTTTGTAAATAGTAAAGGAGTCAAGATAGGTCAGCACAAAGGCTTTCCTTATTATACAATAGGCCAACGGAAAGGATTGGAAATCGCTTTGGGGCATCCAGCATACGTACTACGCATCAATGCAGAAAAGAATACAGTCATGTTAGGAGATGCCGAGGAACTTAAAGCAGAATATATGTTGGTAGAGGACTATCATATCACAGAAATGCAGGATTTACTGCAATGCAAGGACTTGTCAGTACGTATCCGCTATCGCAGCAAGCCTATTCCGTGTCAAGTGCTCGTATTAGATGAAAAACAACTATTGGTCCGTTTCCTTTCCGAAGCATCCGCCATCGCTCCCGGACAATCAGCCGTTTTTACGAGGGAAACGAGTATTGGGAGGTGCATTCATAGCTTCACAGCGCGGCATCCGAAAAATTGCCGCAGATAACCAAGATAAATTTTAGATGATGAAAACATATATCGGATATCTTATTTTCATGTGCAGCTTATTATTATGCAGTTGCCAACAGACCACAAGCAATCCTCGTTTCTACGACGAGGGCGTATCGCAAGAACTGGCAACACTGCGCAAACAGGAGATTAAGGAGTTGAAGTATAAGCTATATTTCTCCATTCCTGAACAGAAATCAGTACCGGTAAATGGAGAGATTACCATTGAATTTAATCTGGATGCACCGCAAGAAATTATTCTCGACTTCAGAGAAAAGCCTGAAAAATAAAATCGGTATCCGTCAATGGACAAACTGCCCGTTATGAATTCCATAACGAGCACATCATCCTACCTGAAAAAAACATAGTAGAAGGAAAAAATAATATCACGATCAAATTTATTGCCGGAAACCAGTCGCTAAACAGAAATGATGAATTTCTGTATACGCTATTAGTGCCAGACCGTGCCCGTACCTTATTCCCTTGTTTCGAACAGCCGAATCTGAAAGCCACATTTTCCTTACGACTGGATATACCAACAGAATGGAAAGCTGTTTCCAATACCTATATTACTAAAGAAGAAACAAAAGGCAACTGCAAAACAGTAACTTTTGCCCCAACTGAACCATTAAGCACTTATCTTTTTTCCTTTGTCACCGGTAAATTAGAACATCAAGAATATATAGAAGGTAACCGGAAAATCTCAGCATATTACCGCGAAACAGATTCTAAAAAAGTAGCTCAATTAGATACCATCTTCAAACAAGTGACCGCTTCGCTGAACTGGCTGGAAGAATATACCAATGTTCCCTATCCTTTGCCAAATACGATTTTATTATCTTGCCGGGATTCCAATATGGAGGTATGGAGCACACAGGCGCCACCTTATATAATGACACGCAAATGTTCCTAAGCGAAAATCCCACCGGATGAAGAACTTCGCCGAACCCAATTAATCGCCCACGAAACCGCCCACATGTGGTTCGGAGATTTAGTAACGATGAACTGGTTTGATGATGTCTGGACTAAAGAGGTATTCGCCAATTATTTTGCAGCTCTGATTACCGAACCATTATTCCCGCAAGTCAATCACCAGCTGAATTGGATGAAGACTTATACAGCCGCATCCTTGTCAGAAGACCGTACACCCGGAACCACTGCTATCCGGCAACCGCTAGATAACCTTCAAAATGCAGGATTAATTTATGGACAGATCATTTATAACAAAGCTCCTGTCATGATGGTAAAACTGGTGGAATCAATGGGAAAAGAAGCATTTCGGGAAGGGATTCAAGAATATTTAAAAACTTACGCTTACGCCAACGCTACTTGGGATGACTTGATACAAATTCTAGACAGTAAAACAGAGCAAGATCTAGCCGCTTTCAGCGATGTATGGGTAAACCAAAAAGGAATGCCGATAATCAAATTCGAAATATCAGACAAACAGTTGACCATACATCAGCAAGATCCATATCAAAGAGGATTAAACTGGCCTCAAAAATTCAATATCACCCTTTGCGGAACAAGGGACACAACGATAGAAGCCAGTCTGACAGACAGCTTATGCCGTATTACGTTACCCTTTACCCCCACCCGTATTCTGCCCAATACGGACGGGAGAGGATATGGTTTGTTTGTTCCTGACAACAACAGTCTCCATTGGCTGCTGGAACATTGGCAAGAAATAGACAATGAAACAACCCGACAGGCAGTTTTAATGATGATGCATGAAAATTATCAAGCAAAAGGAATTCCGAATACTGCATGGATGAATGCATTACTCAACGGAATACATTGTGAAAAGAACCCGTTGATAGCTTCAACATTAACCAATTACCTGTCCTCTCCTCTGCAAGAGATATCTTCGGCAGAACGTGATAAAATAGAAAATGAGCTTTATAAACTCAACCATTCTCATCCGATTCCTTCTTGTCGCATCCAGTTATTACGCCTTCTGATTACAGAAGCAGCAAGTCCGACTATGATTCAGTGCCTCTATTCCTTATGGGAAACCGAAAGAGTCCAACAATTAAATGAAAGAGATTACACTGCATTGGCCTACGAACTGGCCTTGCGCATACCTGAGCAAGGAAAAGAAATACTTCAGACACAACGCCAACGCATCCACAATCCGGACCGTCTACGCCAATTCGATTTCATATCACGTGCGATGACTGCCGATACTTTAAAATTGGACAGTTTATTCCGATCTTTATTGCAAGCGGAAAACAGAAGGATTGAGCCTTGGGCAGCTACAACCTTAAGCTATCTGAATCATCCTACAAGACAAGATTATGCGGTGAAATATATCCGTCCGGCATTGGAAAAACTGACAGAAGTTCAACGCACCGGAGATATCTTTTTCCCTCGCAATTGGGTCGGGGCTTTATTAAGGAATCACGATAGCGAAGCGGCCTACAAAGAAGTAGAAGCTTTTTTATCGGTTTATCCCGACTATCCGCCTTTATTAAAAAACAAAATACTGCAAGCGGCTTATCCTCTTTACAGAAAATATGCAGATAAGAAAAAATAAACTGAAAGAATCAAGGATTCATTACACCTTGATAGACAGCATGGCGTAATGTACCCTTTTCATCATCGCTATCATAGTCCCAGTACATAGCCCCCAGCATCCCTTTCTGATGCAGGAACTGGCACTTGAATGCGATGGACTGGGCATTCTCATAATTAACGACCACATGTCCTTGCGAATTTATCATATAAGGAACTTGTGCCGCACTATCCCAACAACTCTGTAAAGAATCCAAAACGATAATATGACGATAATCCAATAATTCTGGAGCTTCATTAGTCCCATGCCCATAGAACGGAATACCCAATACCAAGCGTCCGACAGGAAAACCTGCGGCAACATGGGCGGCAACCGCATCCTCGCAAGACCATTCCTCAGTCATTTCCGAACGGTACAAGGCCGAATGGTGATTAGGAGATTCCTCCATATCGTATGTCATGATATTGACATAATCCACATAAGGTTCGACAGCCTTTAAGTTGTAATATTTGGCACCTGCCTGTGTAGCAATGGTCAGCAGTTTGTCTTTACCGATAGCATGGCGTATATCCTTCATCAACAAAGAAAAGTTATCAGTATCTTCCGGCGAAAAAGATACACCGGCAGTTCCTATACCGGGATATTCCCAATCTATATCAATTCCGTCCAAATCAAACTGGTCTATCACCCGTTTACAATCTGCGGCAAACGCCATACGTGTACTATCTGTCTGTGCCATCTCACTAAACCGACTGCTTCCCCACCCGCCTACGGACAGCAAAACTTTCAAAGACGGTTTTTTTTCACGCAGCCCCACTACCATTTGCAAACGTGGTTCATTATCTATACGTATTCCTTTGAAATTATCTGTAACATGCCCGAACGCATAATTAATATGAGTCAAACATGCCGGATCAGGCGTACTTTCTCCCCATGAGGTGACATATGCCAAAACCACATATTTCGATTCATTCTCCGCTACCTCAATCTGCGAAGACCGCTTTTTGTCCTGACAGGCAACCATCAGCAGCAAAAAGGAAAGACCTGCTATTAATTTAAAGGTTCTCATACATAATAAAAGAGTTTAAAACAATGAGAGCTATCCGATTTATCTGTAACCGGCAGCAAACTCTTTTGAAATCGAATTATTCAAACTCATACAAACATCGGCACTGAAATCCTTTCCACAACGAATCACATGGTCCCAGTCATCTTCCGACAGTTCATCCAAATCATCCCGGCGGATACGATATTTTAGCAATCCGAAAACTACTCCGGCGTTAAAATTATCTCCGGCTCCCACCGTACTGACAGTCTGCAAAGGATCCACTTCATAATGCTTTTTTATATTCTTTGTATACAGGCGAATTCCTCTTCCACCATGCGTGCAAATAAAATGCGGACAATAAAATTCAATCTTACTTTTATAAACCTTATCCGCATCTGTCAAACCAAACATATTCTCAAAATCCTCAACGGAGCCGCGAATGATATCAGCATATTCAAAATTCTCAAGAATAACAGGAAGCAGCTTTATCGCCTCGTTCTTGTGAGTACTGCGGAAATTCACGTCATAATAAATGATAGCCCCTTTTTCACGAGCTTTATCCAACAGTTCTTTCACCTTATCACGCAATTGAGGCGTTACAGCATAATAAGAGCCGATCATCACAATGTCATCCCGATGTATTTCAGGCATTGTCACATCCAGCCTCAACCGTGGATAATCTTTATAAAAAAGATATTCAGCATCATTCTGTTCATTCAGAAAAGCTAAAGACACAGGTGACTTTCCTTCAGGAAACACGTTCACATGATCTGTGCTTACTCCATTCTCTCGCATAAACTTCAGAATGATATCGCCCACTTTGTCATTTCCCGTTTCACTGATAAAAGTTACATTGACTCCCAAACGCCCCAATGAAATAATTCCATTGAAAACCGAGCCACCGGGAACAGCTGCCGTAGGTTGGCTATCTTTAAAAAGAATATCCAGAATGGTTTCACCTATACCTATTACTTTTCTCATTTTTATATTTACAATTTATATACATAGAACCGGAACACAAAGGACACAAATCCTTTAATAAAATTTTATTTGTATTATTTGTGTCCTTTGCGTTCCGGTTCTATTTTATTTTACTTACTTAACTCGCGTGAACGCTCACCTAAGTACCCTCCATGATGGCGTTTGCTATACTCTTCGATGGTAAAACCGGTCTTTTTCATGGTTTCCACTACCAAAATATCACCTATCACGGTCATAACTGTAGTTGAAGTTGTGGGGGTCATACCCAAAGCACACACTTCATCAGGATGCCCGGTGCATAAACAAATATCAGACTCCCGGGCCAATGGACTATCCGCATTTCCGGTAATAACAATATATTTCAAATTTGGGTTCAAATTATGTGCAAGTTGTGTCAGTTCCACAATTTCACGGGTTTTTCCTGAATTAGAAATCAGAAGCAGCAAATCATTCTCCTGCAAAATCCCCAAATCCCCATGTTGGGCTTCGCTGGGATGTAAAAACACTGCCGGAATACCTGTAGAGCAAAAAGTCGTAGCTATATTCATAGCTATCTGTCCGGCCTTACCCATACCGGTAGTCACCAGCTTTCCTTTTTTACGGTGTATTTGCTCAACTATCAATTCCACTGCTTTCTCATAAGCATCAGTTATAGGAATATTCAAAACAGCCTGAGCCTCTTTCTGCAACAATTCGTGTATAGATGTCATCATAATAGGTTACATGAATATTATTTAAGTAGTTCGGTTAGTTCTCTCAAGTCATTGGCAACAGCAAAATAACTGTTCAACGGATGATGGGCAAAATGCTGCCTCTCAATCCGGCCAAAAGTCGATAATTCCATTCCAAAAGCCATTTATATTATAAAAAATTACTTTTTTACGATGATAGTCCAGCGTAGCGGCCGCCATTACATGAAAAACCTCATCCAGTGTACCCACTCCTCCCGGCAAAGCTATCACTACATCCGATTCATTCAACATCACATCTTTACGGTCACTCAAATTATCCGTACGGAAAGTCACATCCACCAAATCGCTGGCTCGTCCACGTTCTTCCAGCTTGGTCGGAATAACTCCCATTATCATCGAACCGTTGTCTTTGGCTGCCTTGGCAATACATTCCATCAATCCGATATTAGCACCTCCATACACTAACGTCTTCTTGTTTTGTCCCATCCAAACGCCCAACTCACGTGCTTTTTCAAAAAACACAGGCTCTATATTCTCGGATGCGGAACAGAAAATAGCAATTTTATCCATCATCTTGTTTTCTGTTAGTAAATACAAATATCTGCATTTTTTGAAGAACGGCAATAACTTTTGTTGTATTTTTGCCAACCGAAACTTATTTGAAGCAAAAAAACAATGTCATACAATACTTTCACCTTGCCTAACGGACTGCGCATTATTCACGCTCCCAATCAGTCTAATGTAGCCTATTGCGGCTTTGCCGTCGATGCCGGAACCCGTGATGAAAACGAACAGGAACAGGGAATGGCCCATTTCGTGGAACACCTTATCTTTAAAGGAACACAAAAAAGACATGCATGGCACATCCTGAACCGCATGGAAAATGTAGGCGGAGATTTAAATGCATATACGAATAAGGAAGAAACAGTGATATACAGTGCTTTTCTGGTAGAACACTTCTCACGGGCAGCAGAACTGCTGGCAGATATTGTATTTCACAGCACCTTCCCACAACATGAGATTGACAAAGAAGTGGAAGTGATTATTGATGAAATACAAAGTTATGAAGACAGTCCGTCAGAACTGATTTTTGATGATTTCGAGGAATTGATTTTTCCCAATCATCCTTTGGGAAGGAATATTTTGGGCAAACCGGACTTATTGCGTAGTTTCAAAAGTGAACACGCCTTGAATTTTACTTCCCGTTTTTACAAAGCTACCAATATGATCTTTTTCATTCAAGGCAATATAGACTTTAAGAAAGTGATACGCACCATAGAGAAAGTGACAGCCGACATCCCTTTTTCCATTACCGAACGCCAACGGACAGAACCTTTTCTCTATATTCCTAAGACATTGACACTGAATAAAGAAACACATCAAGCCCATGTAATGATAGGTAGCCGGGGATATAATGCATATAATGAAAAACGAACCGGACTTTACCTGCTGAACAATCTGCTGGGAGGACCCGGTATGAACAGCCGGCTGAACGTTTCCTTGCGCGAACGCCGGGGGCTGGTCTATAACGTAGAAGCCAATCTGACCTCATACACAGACACAGGAGTGTTCTGCATCTATTTCGGAACAGATCCGGAAGATGCAGACCGTTGCATCGGACTAGTTCATAAAGAATTGAAAAAACTGCGTGACAGCAAACTAAGTTCCTCACAACTGAGTGCAGCAAAAACAGATCATCGGACAAATAGGAGTTGCCGGAGACAATTTTGAGAACAATGCATTGGATATGGGAAAAACGTTCTTGCACTATGGTAAATTTGAAGGTCCGGAAGAAGTATTCAAACGGATAGAAATGCTGACAGCAGAACATCTGTGGGATATCGCCAATGAAATGTTCGATGAAAATTATCTTTCAACCTTGATATACCTATAAAAACAGGAAATCACCCTAAATTTCAAACATTACATTTCTCACAAATAAAAATCTAATTGTATTTTTGTAAAAATACCTTTAACTAATATCATTAATTTATGAAGAAACTTCAACTATGCATTTTAGGAAGCTTATTCGCAGCTTCCTTACAAGCACAGAGTACAGATTACACCAAAGGACTGAGCATCTGGTTTGATACCCCTAATAATTTGGACGGACGCGCTTCCTGGTATTCTCCTGCAACAGACAAAGCATGGGAAAACAACTCACTCCCCATAGGAAACGGCAGTTTGGGAGGTAATGTTATGGGATCTATAGCGGCAGAACGAATCACTTTAAACGAAAAGACACTATGGCGCGGAGGGCCGAACACAGAAAAGGGAGCAGCTTATTATTGGAACGTAAATAAAGAGTCGGCACACCTGTTATCCGAAATCCGCCAAGCATTCACAGACGGTAACCAGAAAAAAGCAGAAGAACTTACCTGCAAAAACTTCAACGGACTGGCCGATTATGAGCCAAGCCGTGAAACACCTTTTCGCTTCGGCTCCTTTACTACATTGGGAGAAGCTTACATCGAAACCGGTTTAAGTGAAATCGGTATGACCGATTATAAACGCATCCTGTCTCTTGACTCGGCCATGGCAATAGTCAGTTTTCGCAAAGATGAAGTGAACTACGAGCGTAAATACTTCGTTTCCTACCCCGACAGCGTAATGGTACTGAAGTTCACAGCCGACCGTCCCGGCATGCAAAACCTGATATTCAGCTATGGCAGCAACCCTGAAGCCATAGGTGATATCAAAACAGACGGTCCCAATCGTTTGCTCTATACCGGTCGCCTCAAAAACAACCAAATGAAATTTGCTCTCCGCATACAAGCCATAAACAAAGGAGGAAGCCTGAACACGACTGATGGCAAATTCATTGTCCGCAATGCGGATGAAGTCATTTTTCTGCTGACCGCAGATACCGATTATAAACTCAACTTCAATCCAGACTTCAAAGACCCCAAGACGTATGTCGGTCCTGATCCGGACCAAACAACCCTGGCCATGCTAGACGCTGCCGCTGCCAAAAATTACAACGAATTATGCGAGCGACACAAAACGGACTATACCCAACTGTTTGGCAGAGTCAAACTACAACTGAACCCTCATGCTCCTATGACCTTGCAATATCCTGCCGTTACAGATCTTCCCACCCATCAACGTCTGGCACGCTATCGCAAAGGAAATCCGGACTACCGGCTGGAAGAAATCTATTATCAGTTCGGACGATACTTATTAATTGCCAGTTCACGCCCCGGCAATCTCCCGGCCAACCTGCAAGGAATGTGGGCCAACGGGGTAGATGGCCCATGGCATGTAGATTACCATAATAATATCAATATCCAGATGAACTACTGGCCTGCTTGCTCCACCAATCTGAACGAATGTGTATGGCCTTTGATAGACTTCATCCGTACCTTGGTAAAACCGGGAGAAAAAACAGCCCAAGCCTATTTCGGCGCACGCGGATGGACAGCCTCCATATCCGGAAACATTTTCGGATTTACCTCCCCTTTGACCGATGAAAATATGTCCTGGAACTTTAACCCGATGGCAGGTCCCTGGCTGGCAACTCACATTTGGGAATACTATGATTACACCCGAGACAAAAATTCCTGAAAGAAGTAGGCTATGATCTTATCAAGAGCAGTGCCAACTTTGCTGTAGACTATTTATGGCATAAACCGGACGGGACCTACACTGCTGCTCCTTCAACTTCTCCCGAGCATGGACCTGTAGACCAAGGAGCTACTTTTGTACACGCTGTAGTCCGCGAAATATTGCTCAACGCCATTGATGCCAGCAAAGCACTGGGTGTCGATTCCAAAGACCGTAAACAATGGCAATATGTACTGAAACATCTTGTACCCTATCAAATAGGACGTTATGGTCAGTTAATGGAATGGTCAACAGACATAGACGATCCCAAAGACGAGCATCGTCACGTCAACCATTTATTCGGACTGCATCCGCCACACCCTTTCACCAATTACTACTCCCGAATTAACCAATGCCGCCAAAGTTGTTTTAGAACACCGCGGTGACGGAGCTACCGGCTGGAGCATGGGATGGAAACTGAATCAATGGGCACGTCTGCAAGACGGCAACCACGCCTACAAACTATTTGGCAACTTACTAAAAAATGGAACTTTGGACAACTTATGGGATACCCATCCGCCTTTCCAGATTGACGGTAACTTTGGCGGAACTGCCGGTATCACAGAAATGTTGCAAAGTCACATGGGATTCATCAATTACTCCCAGCCTTGCCAGACGCATGGAAAGAAGGTTCTGTCAAAGGGCTTTGTGCCAAAGGTAACTTTGAAATTGACATTATCTGGCAGGATGGGAAATTAAAAGCCGTCATTCTGTCCAAAGCCGGTGAGCCCTGCAATCTGAGATATGGTAACCTGACTTTTTACCTTTAAGACAACTAAAGGAAAGACATATAAAGTAATGGTTGAGAATGAAAAACTGAAAAAATCCTTATAAGAACAAAAAACAGTCAGACAAATCCCCCTCATTTTTCAATCTATTTTGTCATTCTGAACACTATGTTATCTTTTACA
>VOFL01000013.1_pt1 | contig 36882 bp, 47 predicted proteins | sample 5384111 | NCBI WGS metagenome assembly VOFL01 (sample SAMN12384731, study PRJNA508395) | synthetic metagenome | isolation source: mock microbial community "Gut Microbiome Whole cell Mix" consisting of 8.3%...
CTCAGCGAAATGTTAGAACTCAAGCCATCAATTGGCCACGCTCACGCTCAAACCGGCTTCTTTAGTTCTTTCTAAATCAACGCTTGCCCGCTCAATAGGCGGTTAGAAAGAGCATGTTGATTAAAAAGCGTTTTGACTTGAGATTTAATCCTTTTAACGCTTCTAAAGAAGCGAACTGGTTATGCACGAATAAAGTGTGCGTGTCTTTAAACATGTCAATGTAATCGTTCAGCGCCCTTATAGAGCGATTTGAAATGGACTCCTTTAAAAATGCTGGTAAAATTTTCAAACCACCCTTTAGAGTTTTCTACCCATTCTAATTCTTCAAGCGATTCTAAAAATGCGTAAACAGGCTTTGTGAATCTTTGGCTAATGGATGACGCTCAAAGCCATGTCTTTTGGACCGAATAAGGGGCATGCACAGCGAGAGCGCTTTAAGTTTTTATCTTCTAAATCTTTTAATTCCTTAAATTTGGTATCAAACGCTTTTAATTTTCTAAAGTAACTGCTCCCTAAAAACTCTAAAAACACGACAGCATTCAAAGGGCTTTCTTTTAACAAATTAACTTCTATCAGGTGGTTAGAAATCGCTCCCACGCTCCCCACTTTTTTTAATTGCGTGCTGATAGCGTTTTGAATAGCCCCTTGGCAATTTTCTAAAATCGCCCCCCCATTGTTTAACACGCTCCCTAACCAGCCAGAAAAACTCCCGTAATCAAAACTCGCCTTGTTGTTGGAAAATTCAAAATGGGTGTGCGCGTTGATAAAAGCGGGCAACAGAACGGAATTTTCAAAAAACTGCGCCTTTAAGTGAGGGTATTTAAGCGTTAAACTTTGATAATCGCCTATTTCAACAATCTTTTCATCAAAGACTACGCCATAATCTTCTAACACTTCGCACTTTTCATTGCACAAAAAAACTAAAGACGCTCCTATGATTTCTTGCATGCATTCTCCTTAATAAATGTGGTTTGCCCTTTTAAGATCATTCTTTGCACTTCGCCATACAATTCCAAACCATAAAGGGCGATTTTGATTACTCACTCTTGTTTGAGCGTTTAAATCCACGATCATCAAATTGGCTAATTGGTTTTCTTTAACCTCGCCTGCATTGAGTTTTAAAAACTTCGCTTGGTTAATCGCCATGACTTTAATGAGTTGTTGGAAGCTGATAACCTTTTTTTGAACTAAAAAAGTATAAGCCACGCTAAAAGCGTCCTCTATGCTCTCACACCCAAAAGCGCTTTCTTCAAAAAGCTGTGCGTTAGAATTTTTAGAACATAGAGGCTTGTGAGCATGGCGATTTCGTTATTTTTAGGGCTTCTTTTAGGGCGTTTTGGCTTTCTTTATCCCTTAAAGGAGGAGCGATTTTAAATCGTGGCTCATAATCTTCATACACGCTCTCATCTAAAACTAAATGGCTTAAGGGCGTTTGGGCTTGTAATTTCGCCCTAAATCATTAAAGGCTTTGATGAGTTTGAGCGTGGTGATACTATTCACTTTATCTAAAAGCACAGGGATTTGTAACGCTCTAGAAACTTCCATGAAACGCACCAAGCGCGTGTTTTCAAACGCATTTTCCACAAAATTTTGCCCCAATTCATAGGCTAATTCCCCACTATTTAGGGCTTCAAAAGAATTTTCTAAAGAGATTAAAAGAGGCAAGTTGTAGGATTTGGCGTAGTGGCTAATGAGTTCTAAAAAAGCGTCAGATGGCGCGATTAAAATTTCCCCCCCTTTATTTTTAAGCGTGGCGATGTCAGCTAGTTGGTTGTTTTTAATTGCCATGATGTTTTTAATGCCGCTTTGATCGCAATTAAAAACATTGAGTAACCCTACCCCCCCTTTAAAAGCCTTTTGTTTTAAATTTTCATAACCTCCAAACCAGTAACGCTCAAATCAATGAAGCTTGGCAGCACAGAATAAATCCCTGCACTCAATCACTTCTCATTATTAATAGGGCTTAAGTTTTCTTTAATCTCTGTAATGAGGAATCTTTTAAGCGGATATCCGCTCTTTTAAAACTTCATCATCATAAAACGAAGCGTTTTTAACAGCATCAAACCTCCTATTTTTGCAAGAAATTCGTCAGACTTTCTAAAGAATTTGTCATGATCAATATTCCCATTAAAATAAGCACTAACCCTGAAACGATTTCAATCAGCGGTTGTATTTCTTTAAGGATTTTAAAAACAAAAGCGCTCTTTCTAGCATTAAAGCCACTAATAAAAAAGGGATCGCCAAGCCCATTACAAACACCACCATAAGGATTAGACCATAAGCGTCCTTACTCGCGCTCATGATCACAATAGAAGTGAATATCGGCCCGATACATGGCGTCCAACCTAAAGCGAAACTCATGCCCAAAAGAAAGGGGTAAAAGCGCTGCATGCTATTAGATTTGCTCGCTAAACCAACGCTTTGGGTTTTATATAAAAATGCAAAACGAAACACGCCTAAAAAATGCAAACCAAAAAGGATCACAATCCCCCCAGCGATATAATTCACCCAGGAAAACGAAAAGCTATGGATAAGCGGCCATAGACATGCCCACGCCCAAAAACACGAGCGAAAACCCCACCACAAACATCAAAGATTTTAAAAAAACCGAAACCCTTTTAGCCTTACCATCTTTAATATCCTCTAAAGAAATTTGAGAAATATAAGACATATACGCCGGGATTAAAGGCAACACGCAAGGGCTTAAAAAAGTTAAAATCCCGGCTAGAAGCGAAGTTAAAAGAGGCGCTGTGTCAAAGAGATTAACAAGCGTGTTATCAAACATCATTCAATCCTTTTTCAAAAATAACCATTTCTTGTCTTTTTTAGGATAACAAAACCTCACTTAATCTTAGGCACAATCTCGTTATTTTCTACCACAAATGCCACGCTGTCATTCTCTTTAACTTTATCCTCTAAAATGAGTTCAGCGAGCTTGTCTTCTACCATTTAATAGAGCGGCTTTAAGGGACCAGCGCCATAGAATCTGTCAAATCCCGCTTCGGCGATCAATTCTTTTATCTTCGTCTAGGGTTATATTAATGCCCCTTTCAAGCGCTTTTTTTGAATGTTTTCAAAAGTATCCCCGATATTATGACAGCTTATGACTATCTAGGGCGTTAAAGGAGATGATTTCATCTAAGCGGTTTAAAATTCCGGCTTAAAGAATTGCCTCAAGCTCTCTTTAATCGCTTTTTGCTTCTCGGCTTCACTCAAATTTTTCAAAAAGCGCACCACTAGCCACATTGCTGGTTAAGATCAAAATCGTGTTTTGAAATCCACCTCACGCCCTTACTATCGGTTAAATGTCCTTCATCTAAAACCTGCAACAAGAGGTTAAACACATCCGGATGGGCTTTTTCCACTTCGTCTAACAGCACCACGCTATAAGGTTTTCTGCATACCGCTTCGGTCAATTGCCCGCCTATTTCGCCCACATACCCAGGAGCGGCCCCAATAAGACGGCTCATGGCATGCTTTCTAGGTATTCGCTCATGTCAATTCGTATAAGATTTTTATCGCTATCAAACAAGAATTGCGCCAAAGCTTTAGCGCTCTCGGTTTTACCCACGCCTGTTGGCCCTAAAAGAGGAACTCCCTATGGGCTTGTTGCTATCGCTAAGGCCGGCCTTATTCCTTTCGCTTTAGCGATCGCTTTGATCGCTTTTTCTTGCCCTACCACCCTTTTTGCAATTCGCTTTCAATGTTTAAAACCCTATTTTTTCGCTTTGGAGCATTTTTGGACGGGGATGTGCGTCCATTGGCTCAATCGATGTTGTTTTCGGTTAAAGCGTTTTGCAATAACGCCCCGTTTTGTTGCATCGCTTCCCATTTACGTTGCAATTCTTCTTTCTTTCTTTTTTTTTTCAGGGATTTTAGAGTATTCAATTTCACCCGCTTGCTGGTAATCCCCATTGCGCTTAAACCTCTCAGCCTCTTTTTTCAAACTTTCCATTTCCATTTTCAAGCGTGAAATTTCTTTAAACACTTCTTTTTCGTTTTCAAATTGCGCTTCTAATTGGATTTTTTCTTCTTTCAAATCGCTCAATTCTTTAAGGATTTCTTGCATGCGTTTGGCATTGCTCTCTTTTTTCCATTTCAAGGGCTTGTTTTCCATTTCTAATCTTTGGATGGAGCGTTTAACGCTAGAGAGTTTTGCCGGCTCTGATTCCATTTGCATTTTTAATTGAGCCGCCCCTCATCAATCAAATCAATCGCCTTATCGGGTAAAACCTATCGGTAATATAACGGCTAGAGAGTTTAGCGCTCGCTATGGCGCGGAGTCATTGATAGTGATATTATGGTGCGTTTCTAAAGTTTCTTTTAACACTCTTAAAATCTGTAAAGCTTCATTGATGCTAGGCTCATTGAGTAAAATGGGTTGGAAACGCCTTTGCAATGCCATGTCTTTTCAAAATACTTGCGGTATTCTTTTAAAGTGGTCGCTCCAATCGTGTGCAATTCCCCCTAGCGGCGCGGGTTTTAAAATGTTAGCCGCATCCATCTCCCTCACTAGCCCCAGCCCCCACGATCGTGTGATTTCATCAATAAATAAAATCACATTCAGCGCTTTTTAACTTTTCAATCACCTTTTTCAAGCGCTCTTTCAAACTCAGCCTCTGTATTTCGCTCCAGCCACCAATAAGCTTAGATCTAAAGCAATAACTCGTTTGTTTAAAAGCGTTTTAGGCACTTCTTTATTCATAATGCGTTGGGCTAACCGCTTCCACAACCGCCGTTTTCCCCACTCCAGGCTCGCCCAGTAAAATAGGGTTATTTTTGTTTTTCTTATCAAAATTTGCATCATGCGAATGATTTCTTCATCTCTTCCGATCACGGGATCCAGCTTATTTTCTAGGGCTTTTTGCGTCAAATCAATGCCAAATTTTTCCAAACTTTCCAAATTGGAATCGTCGTTTTTATCCTGAATAGTCCTGCCTTTTCTTAAAGATTCTAAAGTTTTTTGCAATTCCTTAGCGTCTAAATAAGGCTTTAGAACGCTTTCAAAAAGACCCATATTCGCCAAAAGATACACATCGGTAGCGATGAAAGAATCGCCCCTTTTAGCCATCAAGCCTTGAGCGTTTTCTAAACTTTGGATTAAAGCTTGGTTTAATTGGATATTTTGCTTGCTGATTTGTGAAACTTTAGCGAACTTATTCAACTCGCTTTGAACGCTAAGCCTTAAAGCTTGAATATCCACAGGCATTTTTTGTAAGGCTTGAATGAGAATGCCTTGGGAATTATTGAGCATAAAAAGCATATTACATGGGCGTTACTTCAGCGTTTTTATGGTGTAAGGCTAAAGCGAGCGCGCTGTCTAAAGTCTCATGCAATTGGTCAGTCATTTTTTCAAATAAATTCATTATCAATCCTTTTTGAGTTTTAAAATCTTTACTATTTTACACTATTTTAACCCTCAAAGGTTTTTAAAACGCTCACACTAACGACAAACTCTCTAAAATACGCTTTTTAGACAATTCGCAATATTCTTTTTCAATCTTTAAACCCACGCTAAAACGCCCTAAAGCATTGGTATCTAAAATAGTCGTGCCAGAGCCGCTAAAAGGATCAAAAATCGTGTCTTCCAAAAAAGAAAACAATTGGATGCAACGCCTGGGTAATTCCCTTGGGAATGGGGCTGGGTGTTTTAGGCGTTTTTTGGATTCGCCGCTAAAATTCCAAAGCCCATTCGTGTAGAGTAGAAATTCCTCTTTACTGATTGTAGAAGTTTGTTTTTGGCGTTTGTATTCGTTTTTATAAAAAACGACGATCAACTCCACAGGAGCGATCGCATAGGGCGCGCTAGCTTGCAACCAACTCCCCCAAGCGGTGCGTCTTGAAATATTGCTTTCATTCCAAATAATCGTATTTTGGTATTTCCAACCGCATTCTTTAGCTATTGCGATAATATCAGCCCCAAACTTTGCTTGCCATGTTTATTCGTGTCTAAAGGGACATTCAAGCACAATCTCGCCTGTTCCTTACCCCAAAAATAACAATTTTAAGCCAATTTTACACCAATTCAAATAATCATCATAAGCCTAAAATCATCACTCCCTTGATATTCAATACTCAAATTATAGAGCAGTGAAGTGATGCATAAATCATAAAACCTTTTCAAAAGTCTCTAAAACGCTGACATCGCCATGGTATAAATCCAATTTTTCTAAACTGAAATAAGGTTTCATAAAAGCCTTTTTAAATCTTCTAATAAATTTTCTATGCTCTTGATTTTAGAGCTTTGATCAAAATGGTTTTTGGCTAAATAAAGGCCATCTCATTCATGCTCCATGACGATCCTAGCCTTTAGGCTTGTCTTTAAAACTGATCTCATCATCGTTATCCGGTGTTATCATGAAAACTTTAATGTGAGAAGTTACAGGCGATTGTAGGAGTTTTAATTTCCAATAAGGCGTTTCTGTGAAACGCTCTCTAAACGAATTTTTTACCGATAAAATCGCTAGAATTTTGATATTATCCTTGTTGGTTTGATAAAGAATAATATCGGGTAAAACGCTATACTCTCAAAAATGCACCCATAAAGCCCGTTTGACTCTATCCAACTCGCCATTAATGCGCTTAGCCCTTAAGATTTTATCGTTCGTCATTTTGACATTGTTTTTAATACAAAAATCTTTTAATAAAGTTCTATGATTTTTCTAACGCTCTTTCAACCGCGCTGACAAAGCCTTGTCTGGCCAAAATACTGGCCTCTTCCTTGCTTTTATTTTGCTTGATATAATCGCTCATTTTATGGTTTAAGAAGCGTTCTTTTTCTTGCATAAAACCTGCAAAAACTTGTAAGGCTCAGGTTGCTCTCTCATAAAATCTTTAAAACGCTCTAAAATAACATCGGCTAAACCCAATCCAAAAACCTTTAATCCATAGAAATCCATCAAATTATAATACAAAAATTTGATAATGGCTGGAGTTTGAAACAAACTTATAATAAAAATGAAATTTAAATTTTAGATATTCTGCTTAAAAAAATTGCTAATGAATCATATATTTTCACTAAAATAATATTGAAAGAATTTAATCAAAGGACTAGACATGACAATTTTTAAATTAATCTTTAGGATTTTTAATAAGGGTTGCTTTGAACCTATTGATAGAAACTTCATTACAGAAAGCTATCAGGCATTAAAGCCGATTGAAGAAATTCAAAATAAATACAATAAACATGACAACGATTCATTTTGAATGAATTGAGAGACAGCATGGTGGCTCTATATTTAGATTATGAGCTTATCAATATTCAAAAGCATGGTCTTGATGCTAAAGAAGTTCAAGCGATGAATTTTAGAAATCAAACAAGTATCCTTTCAAAGTCAATTAATCAAAGAATTTGAATTTAAAATGAAACCCATTGATTCAAAAGAACAAGAGCTTATCAATCTTTTTAATCTCAAGTTTGGTCATTTTCTTGGGAAAATTATCTTGCATAAAGTTTTTATCATGGAAGCTTTGGAGTGTTTGAAAAGGATAGAAAAGCATCAAACGATCTATATAGACCCCCCTTATAACACTAAGAGTTCTAACTTTGAATATGAAGACGATCATGCTGACTATGAAAAATGGATTAAAGAACATTGATTTTAGCAAAAGCTGTGTTAAAACAAAGCGGTTGTCTTTTTATTTCTATGGACGATAACAAAATGGCTGAAGTTAAAATCATTGCCAATGAGATTTTGGAACAACGCAATTTTTAGGCACTTTATCACTAAACAAGCCACAAGATCTAACGCTAAACACATCAATATTACTCATGAATATGTTTTAAGCTACGCTAAAATAAAGCGTTCGCTCCTGGTTTTAAATCTTACGAACGCTTTTGCCCATTTATGCTAGAGCATTAAAAGATTTAATGCGAACGATTAAGAATGTTTTCAAACAAAAGGACAAGCTCAAGCCCAACTTGTCTTAAAAGAACAAATCAAAGAGTTATCCCAAAAGAACATTTTAATTTTTAAAAATTATAATTTAGTGGATGAAAAAGGTGAGATTTATTTCGCTAAAGATTTATCCACTTCAAACCCACCTGGTGTAGCGATAGAAGAAATCAATCTTTTTTAGAACCCTTAAAAAACAGAGGTGGAGCAACGATGAAAAGCTTAGGTTATATTATCAAAACAGACTTATTTTTAAGAATAATCGCCCTTATGAAAAATATTACCTAAAAGAATCGCAAGATAATTGTTTGAGCGTGTTGGATTTTATAGCCGACAAGGCACAAAAGATTTAGAAAAATTAGGCTTAAAGGGGCTTTTTAAGACGCCAAAACCTGTAGCATTGATTAAATATTTATTGCTATGCTCCACCCCCAAAGATTCTATTATTTTAGATTTTTTTGCAGGCAGCGGGACAACAGCGCAAGCGGTTATAGAAGTTAATAGGGATTATTGTTTGAATTGGTCTTTTTATTTGTGTCAAAAAGAAGAAAAAATTAAAAATAACCCGCAAGCTGTTAGTATTTTAAAAAATAAGGGGTATCAAAACACGATTTCAAACATCATGCTATTGCGTTTAGAAAAGATCATTAAAAGAAGTGAATACGAAATTTTAAGATAAAACAAATAGCGTTTTAAATATTATTTTTCAAACCCCTACACCCTATCCACGCTCAAAATTTCAGCGCTCGCTCTGGTTTTTCATTACTTAATTCAATTTTATCGCCCTTTTTAATCTGCTCTAATTCTATCGCTTGATTATTTTTGCTCACCAACGCCCCAGATGGGGTAATTTCAAATGCATAGGCGAGTTTAAGGGCGTTTTCTAGCCTGTTCAATCGCTCTGTTTTAGTTTGTAAAAAGGCTTGTTAATGTTTGAGTAGAGATTTTTTCTAAAGCGTTTTTTAAAGCATAAAATTCTAGAGTTTTATTTTCTAGGGCGATTTTTAATTTTTCTAGTTTTAAAGCGTTTAAATGGTGCTTGTTTTCAAAACTCAATCGTTTTAAAGAAGCCACTAAATGCTCTAAATCGCCTTTTTGGTGGACAAAATTTTTAAACGCGCGGTACATTTGCGCATTAACCCCATCAAGTCTTTGCAACCATTCATCGCTGCTGGGTGTAAAGTTTCCATCGCTTTTAGGCGAAGAACCCCTTAAATCCGCCACTAAATCGCTCAATAAAAAATCGCTCTCATGCCCAATAGCTGACATGCTGAAGGTTTTGGCCAAATACAGAGCATCAGCGATTTTTTCATCATTGAAAGAATACAAATCCTCCATCTCCCGCCCCTAGCCACTACAATCGCATCAAAAGCGTTTTTTGGTCATGAAAACTATCCGCATAAACGATGCTTTCCACCACGCTTTGAACGCAACGCTCCCCTTGCATTAAGGTGTTGATACAAACTAATTCACACATCGGCCATCGTTTGGAAGCGATCTTTTTCATCCGCCCAAGCGGCTGAATTTTGAAGTGATGAACTGAAATTTTCATAATATAAAAATAATAACAATAATATACCGCCATAACCAAACATACAATTCTCTTCTTCCTCCTATTTTTTTTAACCGATAGCGATATAACGAATCTTTCACCACTCATAAAACGACAAAAGAAGTACTTTCTTCACTATCTGTGAAAACAAATGGAAATATATCGGCAGGAAGACTAAATCCATATATGGTGTGAATCATTAATCTAGCGCATAACATATTATTTTCCATCCACTTGAACTATTTTTCACAGCAGCAAACAAACTCTGTTGGGTACTATCCACTGCAATATAATAAGCATCAGTATCTAACGAATATTTTTTAATCTGATTACCATCAATCAAAAACCAAGGCGGTATCTGATTTTCGGTTATTTTCGTACATTTTTTTATCAGAATACAAAGCATAAACATACTTAGAGGTAGCGCTAAGATCTATATAACCCGTCTGAGTATTTTCTGTTAGATCGACATAATAAATACCTTCTTCATTAACGGGTTTATTGATTGGATCTCCCAACCTCAACGATTTTATCAACTCAATTTTATTGTTTACTATTTCAAAAAAGTCTATGTTGGACGAGAAGTTAATTGAACCGGCAAATGTATGTTTCTCAGGGTTCATTACTAAATTTCCTTGATTAGAAAGATATCTGGTGTATGTTTGAAAAGCGCTATCCGCAGCATTATACATCCACACCGTAATCCAGCACACTGTCATTTTTGTTAAATAACAGATATTGGTAACGGGATTTATATGTCCCGGCACACAAAAAAGTCGTATCGTCTATCGCTATGAGCTTTGAAATCTGTGCCTCCGGAATTTTATATTGCGCCAGACGTACCGGCGAACCATCCTTCTTGCGACTGTTGCGTAAAGAGTCAAGACTGTATTTCATCACAATGCGTGTTTGGTCATCAAAAACAGTGAAATCGCTTTCCGTTAAGTAGCCATAACAGGGTGAAGGCAGTTCAGCCGGCCCCTGTCCGATAGTCCCAAAACGAGCGATATATTCACCTGATTTTTGTCAAACAGCGTATAGCAACATCAGTGATAGTCATTAACTATGAGATTCTTTCCGTCACAACTTAATCCCTCTATTATTGCTATAGAATCTTCATTAACATAAAAGTCCTTCTTTGGAGACAGAGATTGGGATTCAGAAAACAATTCCAGAACTGTATGGGATTTCTCTTTTCGCATCCCTCAAGATACACATAGATAACAAGAGGAGTAGGGTGAAGCTTAAATACGGTCGTTTGATCATGATTCAATATTATTAAATGTTTTTATAATGGAATATATCGAATCGATATATTCCATTACATTATAAACTTTTCTCTTTCTAAACTATTGCATACATCTATTCTTTAATTTTATAATTAGTATTTTGTGGATACAAATTAAAGACAAATGTATTGTGCAACCGTTTGTTCTAATTAATACATGGAGAATTTAATCTAATTCCCTTGATGACAGTCGTGGTACCATTAGGTAACATAACCTTCATACAATCACCGTAATTACCACAACAATATGTTGTTGAACTACCGCCTTCACCAGTGTTAGCTAATGCTTCTACATTGGCCATTGCTATATCGGATAATAATTCTGTACTCTGTACTTTATACACATTATATCCAATAAAAGACACTGCTATCACTGCTATGAACGCAATCATTGCTTTAACTTTCTTTTTCATTTTTTTATTTTAGTTGATTATCATTTTATTTATCCGCTTATCATTTCCACGGAAAAGCAATCCAATTGCCTTCTAAATCAAACTTTTTCCATAGGCTAACATTCTCCATAATTTTTTAAGGTTAACTATTAGTATTCTTCATCAATCGCATTACCCCGAATCTTCAAACGTATTGGAGAGGTGGGAGTATTACAATATACAGTAATGGTCTTCTCAAAATGTTCGGGATGTTCTGCACGGTAAGTAACCTGAATATCGGCAGACTTCCTCGGAGACACAGGCTCCTTGCTGTAAGCAACAGATGTACAACCACACGAAGCATTTATGTCCTCGATAATCAGAAGATGATCGCCAAGATTCCGCAAACTAAAAGTAGCAGTCTGGGGAGTTTTCAATCAAAATCGCCCATTCATCGAGGTTTTATCCAAAACCACTTTTGTTTGGGAAGAGGTAGCGACTCCGGTTTGCCGTCCGGTAATAATTTGCAAATAAAGGTCACGCACCTTTTATTATGGACAGGATTACCAATCGCAATCACCTTGTTCTGACTGTCCAAAGGAAAGTTTGAAAGTTCACATCCGAAGGAAATGATTCAAAGCATCAAAACCTCCCTTTTCATCGATAAAAACCGGATAAAGGAATCGATCTCTCTTCAATAGAAAGAGATTTCTTTTTGTTTTCGGATGGAAAGCAAAGAAAAAGATACCTTTCCATTGGCCATTGTGTCGACCATAGAAATGAAATATTTCCATGTAGGAAGTTGCAATTTGCAACTGGTGCAGCCACCGAATCCACGTAAGTCATTATGGTATATTCATTTTGGAAACGAATAACCGGCACTGTCCTTTCCCAAAACACTGAATGTCATATCAGCGGGATAGACAATCGTTCTACCCTCCCATTCGTGAATCAAACAGGATATTTGCTGCTCTTTGGTCTCTTTACATGAGCAAAGTGCCATCAGAAAGCATAAATAGCCGATAATTTTAATGGGACGGCCCATATTCTTCACGGTATACTACTTCAACTTTCAGATATGTGAACGGACAGTCCACAGATCCGTCACCGATACAGGCTATATCTCCATCGGGGAACGGCTCTCCTGTAGCCAAAGCCTCCACATTTTGCAATAGCAAACCGGCTTCTTGTACCTTTCCTTCTTTTCTCACAGAAACAAGACCTATTAGCAATAGCCCGATAAGTCCAATAGTAATTTTTGCGTTTTTCATACTCTATGTTTTTATTGCAAAGGTATGGCTTATCTCGCCCACCGCCAGTGAGAAAGACTGATTTCTCACTGATTTTTCACTGATTTCTTACTATTTTCTAAACTAAAGTGGAGTTGATAGCCTCCATTTACCAAGGTAACGCTAAGATTAGCCCCTATTTTCCTTAAATCGGTACGTAAATCAGTTATCAGTCGGTTCCTGCGTTCCATAAAAGAATCGACATTATCCAATTCTTTCCAGAATAGTTTTTTCAGATCTTCATTCAACAACAAATGGCCGGGTGCTTTAAGAAATGCCAACAATACCTCAGCAACTTGTTTTCGGAGTATACAAGTCTGATCATGATAAGTGATACTCCTCTGCAGATAATCAAATGTAAGTCCATCGACCTCCCAAACAAATTCACCTTTTTGTTGAGCAAGTGGTTGCGACGATTTAACATGATTATCTACTATTCTGAACTTAGATAAAACTTGAACAAGAAAAGACGAACACCGGAACATAAAACAAACAAAAGATCAGTGAAAAAAGAACATAGTTCCAAGTCCAGATATTATTCCAATGCGCTTTTAAAACAACGGTCGCCCAAAAAGGTCTTATAAAAGCATCCATTTTTATACCATAACCGACCCCTGTACTATAGGCTAATAAAAAACAATCGGGTTCATTTAGCCCACTCGATGCCGATATCCGCTCTCCGTTCTTTAGAGAATTTGTTAGTTTTATTCCGGTATTAGCACAGATTCCATCCATACGAAGTTTCAACTGCCATTTCTGATTCAGAGAATCCACATTAATAGAGTTTCGCTCTATAAGGTAAGATTGTTTAACTCTATGCACAAAAGATGTATCCGTATAAACAGTATCAATGGCAAATTGACGTACATTGTGAGTCCCGCTCTTATCTGTAAGGGTTACTTTCTTATTCTTTGTATGTTTCTTTCCGGTAACGTACGCCTGATTGGGTTTCAATTTTCGGAATCTACATTCCAAGTCTTCATCAATTGTACGCAACAAGAGTTTTTGTGCACTTGCATTTACAATAGGCAGACCCATACGATAAAGATAGGATCCAAAAGTAATTGTAACCCCTATCCAAAGTAAAGCAAATAAGATACTATAGATAAATTTCATTGTTCATCATTTTCTTTTGCAAAGAAAATCAAAAAAAGAGTTGATTGCAAATAAAATATAATTTTTCTACCTCCAGTTTCATCTATAAATCTTATCAATAACAGTCTGACATTATCCAACTGAGCCACATGCAAATACACTATTGATTCATTACTCTTCACACAATTTCCCAAAGACCTTTTCCCCTGCACAAATAAGGAAGAGATTAACTTGATTTCCCCCATATCACAAACCTTTATGAACAAGATAATTACCATTTTTCATACGATCTCTACTCCGCCCCGCATACCGGGGCTCATCGGCCATACTCGGGCTATTGGGCACAGACATGCGGGCCGAATAAGATTCAGACCATTTTCACTAAAGTAAGTTTTCTTTTACTCATGGAATCTAATTCAGTTTTCGGAAGTGTAAGCCCTCGTTTATAGTTGACAAAAAAGCAAGTATCCCGGCTTTCGCCCGAAGAGTCCATCCGTGAGGTGAAGAAGCGAATCTTAGACTAAACCATCTGAAAATCAACATCTTTAAAAAGTAAGATTTCTGTCCTCAAAAGCTTTGTTTTAACACTGAGTTAAAACTTGTTCTTTGGATGTGAATAACAAGTTCTTTAAATGCAAAAGACTTGTTATTTGCGCACAAACCTGACAACCTGCAAAAGACGTTAACAATGTTAATTGAAGAAAGGTGTAAGAATGAAGATACCGGTTCAGACAGCGTAAATTCACTTCCGGAACTTGAGCTATCTTATTCAGCCGATATCTGTTTTTTCTTATTAAAGCAGGCAAAAAGGACAATTATCAACTTGAAAATAAAGAAATAAAGAATTTACCACCAAATTTGAAGAAGAACCATTTTTTGTATGAGAGCGTGATATTTAGCTTTCCTTTGTCAGCAGGCTTTCCAGTTCTTCGGCACTCTGCCGCAAATAGAACTGACCGCGCCATGCCACAGAGATGGCTCCGGTTTCTTCGGAAACAATGATGGCCAAAGCGTCCGAAACCTGCGATATACCCATTGCCGCCCGGTGGCGAAGTCCCAATTCTTTGGGTATGTCTAGGTTGTGGGATACCGGAAGAATACATCCGGCCGCTTTAATACGTTTTTTACTGATTACCATTGCGCCATCATGCAAAGGGCTGTTTTTAAAGAAAATGTTCTCAATCAGCCGCTGGTTAATATTGGCATCGATAATTTCACCGGTACGAATGACATCGTCAAGCGGTACATTACGCTCCATAACAATCAAGGCCCCTACTTTCTGCTTTCCCATACTGATGCAAGCCATCACAATCGGCATGATATCATCATGCTGGAGTTTTTCTTTTTTGTTGCCGGTAAGGAAACGTACCAAGGCACTGGCGTGCTGGTGCGAACCCAGGGTCAGCAAAAAGCGCCTGATCTCATCCTGAAACAGAACAATCAGCGCCAAGACTCCCACACTCACCAATTTGTCGAAAATGGAGCCCAGGAGCTTCATCTCGAGCACCTGCGATACAACCAGCCAAATAAGGATAAACACCAGGATACCGGTGAACACATTAATAGATCCGGAGGCTTTCATCAGCTTATAAGTGTAATAAAGCAGGAAAGCCACTAACAGGATATCAATAAAATCTTTTATGCCAAATTCAAAAAACACGGGACTAAAGTATTAAGGGTTAAGTATACGGGTATCAGGAACAAGCCGATACACTTTTTAATTTCTCTATCAGCCGAACCGACTCGACAGCTTCACGCACATCATGCACACGGAGAATATCGGCACCTTTCATCAAAGCTACCGTATCGAGTACTGTTGTCCCGTTGAGTGCTTCCTGCGGTGTGGTTCCAAACAAACGATAAATCATCGACTTGCGGGAAACTCCCACCAACAAGGGAAGTTCGAAAATGCCGAACTCTTCCAGATGCGCCATCAGTTCGTAGTTATGCTCCAACGTTTTGCCGAAGCCGAAACCGGGATCGAGAATAATGTCTTTCACTCCCAAGTCACGCAATTGCTGTACTTTCCGGGCAAAATAGATGAAGACCTCTTTCAGCAAATTTTCATAATGGGGCTCCTTTTGCATGTTTTGAGGAGTACCTTGCATGTGCATCATAATGTAAGGTACATTCAGGCGAGCCACCGTCGGAAACATCTGTTCGTCCATCTCACCGGCCGAAATGTCATTGATAATAGCCACTCCGTACTCCTTCACACATTCCTCAGCCACTCCGGCACGGAATGTGTCAACTGAAATGATAGCACCGGATGATTCCGGTTCAATATTTCAGACCGGTACGCAAACGCCGCATTTCTTCTTCGGGCGAGATGTGTTCGGCATTCGGACGTGACGAATAAGCTCCTATATCAATCATAGAGGCCCCTTCATCAAGTATCTGACGGGCACGTGCAGCAATATCGGCTTCTGTCCGGCTTCGGCTACCTGCATAAAAAGAATCGGGTGTAACATTGAGTATACCCATAACCTGCGGAATGGAAAGATCAAGTAAACGACCGTTCACATTCAGGCTTTTGAAAATCGTTGAATCCATTTTCTGTTATTACGGTTGATTGACGCAAAGATAAAGAAAAATAAATGTCCTAATGCTATCAGCACACTAAAAATAAAGTTATCTTTGCAGCTATCAAGACTACTCAAAATATGTCCTCCAAACCGTACCGTCACTTCATAGCACTCCTGCTGGTTTTGTTTGTTCGCGATTCGAAGCCCAAGCCGAAGACCTGTTCGCTAAAACGGACAGTACTCTTCAACAATACTTGATCAGATGTAAGGCACAAATCAAGATCCGGACTTTCTGCAAACAAATGATACTCTTACGCGCATGGCTCAAGAAAAAATGACAAACGGATGCAGGTGATTGCCGTGGCCCTGAAACTGGATTATTACTACTATCAAAACAATCCGGACAGTATCCTTGTCATGGTAGACCGCGTGAAGAAAATCAGCCGAAGGAATAATGAACTGAAATATTTCTACTTTGCATGGGAAGCCGATTGATTATCTATTATATCAAACAACACCAAACCAACACTGCCATTTACGAAGCCCGAAAATGCTTCAGTCAGCGGAGGCTGATAATTTCATTCGGAGAATCGTACAATGTTACCGTACATTGGGGACGGTCTACATGACTCAATCGAATCCTAAACTGGCTTATGAAAACTTCCGGAAACAAATAGCCTTGATTGAAGAAAATGAAATCCAAGATATCAATCTGCCCCGTCAATATGCTTCCTCGCAACAATGCGCTCTTGTGCCCTGCCCCGACGAAGCGCTGAAAGCACTGGAAAAAGGATCGAAAGTACCAGGAGTTCATATCAGATATTATGTACAGAAAGCTGTTTTCTACGAACATGTATCTCTATGCGGCCATGTCCAAACGGGTGAACAACATTCTGCGGTCTGCTGTGCCTCATTCGAAAACCTATTCGATTGATGAATCCTTCCTCTATCTGGACGGGCTGGAGAAGTACCATAATTTGGAGGACTACATGAGCGGAAAAATCAGGAAATACGGAAGTGGAAGTTGACCGACCAAGACATTGGCGAAGATTGGCAGCAAGTTCGCCAAGCAGTACAAAGGCTACCGCTCGGTGTGCCTGATAGATAATGAAGAGAAGCGCCGGAAAGCGTTGGCACTCTTTGAGTTGGCAGATGTGTGGGGAATTGGCAAACAGACCTTGACCAAGTTGAACTACCTGGGCATCCGTACTCCGCTGGACTTTGCCGACAAGAAAGGAAGTTGGGTGCACAGCCACTTCACCAAGCCGGGATTACAGACGTGGAAGGAACTGAACGGCATCCCATGCATTGACACCTCGGAGGTGTTGCAACGACAGACTATCTGCACCAGCCGGAGTTTCGGACTTTTGGTAACCGATTATAACGAATTGAAGGCATCTGTAGCCAGCTTTGCGGCCAGCTGCGCCAACAAACTCCAGGAACAGCACTCGTTGACTTCTGCCGTGACGGTATTCGTATCGAGCACCCGCTTCCGGGAGGAGCTTCCTCTGTATTCCAACGGGCAGACCAGGATTCTGCCCATGCCGACCTCAGACACGATAGAGATTACACTGGCAGCACTGGCAGTGCTGAAGGAGATTTATCGGGAAGGCATCGGCTACAAAAAGACGGGAGTCATTTTGGGAAACATCACCGATGTTTCCTACATCCAGCAGAACCTCTTTGACGAAGTGAAGAACCGGCCGGAGCGGATGCAGCTGATGAAGCGCATTGATGAACTGAACCACCGATTCGGTTTGCGGAAAATACATTTGGCCGTGGAGGGTGAAGAGAATCAGGCCTGGCATGCCAAGAGTGAATTCCGGAGTGGTAACTATCTGTCGGACTTGCGAGAGATACTGACGATTCAGATATAGTGATGCTGGGATTGTCACTATATTTATGTGGTTGTTTATCAAAAATCCTACGATTAAGGTTTAAATAAAGAATACCAATTGGTATATTTGCCAATTATTGCTATCTTTGCATTGTTTTGATAACATTTAAAGGTGGCGGCAACACTTAAAATGCGGCAGAATAATTATGACAAATCAAAATGAACTTTCCTTTTTGGAAATTCCCAATCAATCATCCGCGCAGATAATTAGCCGGAACGAGGTAGAGGTAATAGCTCCCGATGGTGAGGTCTTTACCGTATTATGTCAGATAGGTGCTTATACGAGCAAAGAGACACAAACCATAGAACTTTATTGGTTGGAGTCTTTGTTTGACAAGAACTTTTCCGCTGACAAAGAGGAAATGATTAATGCTATTTGGCGAGAATCCATGCAGTTTGCTATTGGTGGCGGAATAATAGGCATCAGTACAGGTACTCGCCATAAGGATAGAGCACGTATCGGTGAACGTATTCGTCAAATCCGTATGGATAGAGGTATGGAAGCTCGTGATTTAGCAAGACTTTCCGGCATAGATGCAGCTAATCTGTGTCGTATCGAGAATGGTAAGTATTCTGTAGGGCTAGATATTTTATCTAAGATAGCAGCAGCTTTAGGGAAGAAAATAGATTTTGTTGACCTTTAATAGCTTGTTATGATTGATATAGATGACTACAAAGTAGAGGTCTCTTGTGAATATAAGGGTGAAACCTATTCCGTACGAGATAACGGTGCTATTATGAGACATCCTAAAAAAGGCGGACGAACAAGAGCATTGGATGGTAAATGGACATTTGGAAAGAAGGATGAATCCAATGGTTATATGTTTTTTTCTTCTAACATTCGTGTTCATCAAGTTGTTGCTACAGCTTTTTGGGGGCAAAACAAGGAGGAAGGAATGGTGGTAGACCATAAAGACACCAACAGGTGTAACAACAGAGCTGAGAATCTTCACTGGGTAACAAAGCTTGAAAATGTGTTGAACAATCCGATTACTCGTAGAAGAGTTATCAATATTTGTGGAAGTGTAGAAGCTTTTCTTAAGAATCCTGCTTTGATATGGAATAGTTCTGCTGATCCTAATTTTACATGGATGCGCACTGTGACAGAGGAAGAAGCTGCGAAATGTAAGGCGAACCTAGAACGATGGAGTAAAGAAGATGTAGATTTCTTTAATTCACCTAAAGTCAACGGTTTAGGCGAATGGATTTACAGTGATGTGCGATCCAATAATGACGTCCTTCATGAAAGGAAGCCACTACCCCAACATCCTGAATTTGAAAAGTTAGATGAAGAACAAGTAGAACTTGAAGACGATCCAATGTGTAGTTTCGATGAGTCATTAACCCTCAATGCACTACAAGAGTATTGGAGAACTCCTACAGAGTTTTCTTTATGTCCTTCTGAGGTTCTGTCATTAGAAACATATTATGCGTTGCTTAAGAAGGGAAAAGTCTTTTATTCTAATACTTATGGTTCAGGTATTATCATTGAAGCTGCAATTTCTGATGACAAAAATGAATTGTGTGTTGCGACCCATAATCCTGAAGCATTAAAGAATTGGGGCATTACATACATTTATATCTTGGGCGGCAAGTACATTCATCGGAGTGGTGGAACATTTTTTTCAGAGATAGGTGCTTTAAAAGCAATAACATTTTTCCAAGGTAAAGAATGGACAGGCGGCGATTGCATAGATGATTATTGCTAATCAGTAAGTTTACATATATGTAAAGGGGAAAGATTATCAAATAAGATAGTCCTTTCCCTTTTGTCATCAAGATAGAATAGTTAATGGTATGAAACCCATTTTATGGATTCTTCTTGGATATGATTAGCCTTCTTCTAATAGATTAGTTGCTTTTGTACTGATTTATAGAGCAAAAACGAGTTTGCTTGGTGTTTGTTTGAGGTGCATTGCTTATCTTCGTGTGCTTTTTTAAGAATGTAGAAATGACGAAAGCAGAATTATGTAAGAAAATATCCGCAAAGACGGGATGTGATGCCCAGACTATACTGGCAGTAGTGGAGAGTTTGATGGTGGAAGTGAAGGAATCACTGGAGAAGGGAGAGAATGTTTATCTGAGAGGCTTCGGCAGCTTTATCGTAAAGCAGCGTGCAGAAAAGACTACACGAAACATTTCGAAGAATACCACTATTATTATACCGGCTCATAACATCCCGGCTTTTAAGCCTTCCAAGGAACTGGTGAAGCTGGTGAACAAACTGGAGGATTGATAGCTGTTTGCAAAGGATAAACCATAAAAGCGAGCCGTTTCTTGACTCGCTTTTATGGTTTATCTTAAATGGGCTTTTGCACTACTTTACTTCAATAGCTTCCAGTAGCCGGCTTTGGTCGGACCAATATGCTCTACAATATGTTTCAATTCTTCGATGTCGCGATGAATGGTACGGGCATTGACACCTAGCTTGTCTGCCATTTCCTCCATCGTAATCCTTGAATTCTTCCTGATCAACGAAACTATCGCTTGATGGCGCTTATTCTTTTTAGAATTTTCTTTCTTGTCTGTTGACTTTTTAAGAGAAATATTCAAATCGTCTTCATCATTGGTGGAAATGGTTTCTTGGGACATTTGTCCGTTTCTTGGGACATTTTCCACAGTTTCTTGGGACATTTTCTCATTTCTTGGGACATTTTCACGATTTCTTGGGACATTCCCATATAGGTAATGGAGAAGATGAACTGTGAACCATTGACGATTTCCACTTTGTAGTCGGGATAGTACAAGGGAGCATAGCGCAGGATATTACGGGTGCCGGAACCCATGTCTTCCACCCAGGACAACTCATGGAACACGCGCACCAGCAGCGGATTCTTGGTATAGTTACTCAATTCCTGTAACGTGAGTTCGCCTTCGGGAATCTCCGGCAGCAGACGGGTGGGGTTCTTCGTGATTACTCGGTCCTTGAATACATGATAGAAACAGGCATAGCCTGTACTGAAATCGCTGTGTACGCAAAGATTGGCCACAATTTCACGGAAGAGGTCCCAGCGCAGGTCTTCCCGTTGGGTGGTACCTTCTGGCAGGTAGAACTTGTTCGGTAGGTAGCGTTCTGTAAACTGCGTCAGTCGGTCATAGACCTTGATCAGGTTACAGCGCATCGTGATGCGGTCGTCGTACCGGTTGGGAAAGCGCTTGATGTCGTTGTATTCCTCGTAGGTACACATGTGGAACAGTGCCTCGAAGCGGTAACGGGCATGTACTCCTCAATGGCTTCTTCCTTGCCAAACAGAATGAGTGCGGCATACTTCAACTTTAGTTTCCCGGTTTCTCTGTCTTTCTTGGCCAGACGGGTATGAAGCAATATATCTTTATCAGCCAGCTGCAGCCAAGGATGGTTCGGTTTGATGACAGCCAGAATATTACGGCAGTACTGGAAAGTATCACTGTCCAAATCTTCCAGTGTCAGTTCCTCTACAATCCTTTCTTCAAAAAGATGCGGATTCTTTCGCTCAAAGAGCGACAACAGCAATTCCGGCTGGTCGGTTACATCAATGTCTGCATCTCCATTACGATCCCAGTATTTCCCCTTGTAACGGTAAACGTATTGGCCGCAAGGTATGTCCAGATGCAGGACCATCTTCCCTTCAACGGTAAGTATTTGCGGTGTGAAGTAGGGACAGGGCAAGAATAAATCAGGATTCTTGATGGCAGTGATGATATTACCCTGCAGTGTGGTGGCTTTGTCTGGATTCACTCCGACAATCTCACCATTATCCTTGACTCCCACAAGGATGTGGCCACCACTATGGTTCAGAAAGGAGCAGACGGTTTCATACAATGAATCAGAAATCTGTTCATAGCATGTTTTGTATTCTATTTGAGCATTCTCTCCAGCTTGGGAGAGCTTGATAAATTGGTCTTCTCTCATGAGGTTCAGTAACTTTTTTACAGATATATGTGGCATGGTCCTATCATTGAGACCCATGATACAAAGATAATTCTATTTCCTGAATGTTCGAAATAAAAGGCCTTTATATCATGGGGTGTTAATCACATCAATTTTCTTACATATCAGAATCATCTTCACTGTTTTCCGTTATCACTTCCGTTTCCAGATCTAGTCCGAACATCTCCTTGAGCTGCAGGTAGTCGAAGCAAAGTGCTTTGGGACGGTTCACCTTAGGACTTTGGATTACCTTTCCGTCTTTCACAAGCGTCACGCAATCCAGGTTGCCGCTGGGTAGCAGGATGTAGAAGCGGTCCTGCTTGGTGCCCAGAAATGCCGGATGGGATTTGAGGTACGACAGAATGGTGGACCACGATGAGCGGTTGGCCGTGATGTTTTGGGTGGAGTTACGGCTGCTGAACAGCGAAGAGATGGCTGCCATGTTCAGGTAAAGTATCGGACGGGCTTCCAAGAACTCCATATCTTCCTTGACATTCATCGGACGGAACTTCTTGAGATAGCGAATGTTGAAGTGTACTTTTTCCGTACACTTTCCGATGGATTGCCAGCCCTGAAGCGTATTCCAGAAGTCTGCCACTTCGGAACTTTCCTGTGCCAGCTCGTTCTGGTTTCGCATACCGTTAATGGTGGTTTCCAGCATCTGGGTATAACCAAAGGGAAGATGCAAGGCGGATTCCAGTGTGCGGAGTGTGGCCAACGGAATAATCCAGTTACCGAAGATACGGTCATGGATGCCTTCCTGCTCCATCTTGATGGCAAGTTCCCGCTTGGTGAGGGAGTACATATCGGAAAAGTTCTTCTCAAACAGCTCCCTATGTTTTAAAATATCGAGGGTCAGATGGGTCAGACCTTGATTGCAAATGGACTGCAATTCTTCGTAATGCTTTTTCTCCAGAACGTTGAACGAGGTCTTGGTGTAGGCCAAAAAGAGGACACGGGTATAGAGTGCCATATCCTGCGTCGGTTTTTCCTGTCCGCAGATGACGACTCCCGTGCTGACGATGGTCTGAGAGGCCATGCCGTCCGTGTTGGTGTTTTTCTTGGTCTGACCGCCACCACCCCAAAGGCCTTTGAGAAAAGCTATCTTCCGTACATCGAGGTCGTTCTTGTATTCATCAAAAACGACCAGGGTGTTGACTGCCTGCGATACTCGGTCGTTCATAGCCGGAACCGATGCCACACCCATGTTGGGCGGTTCCACGTCATGCAGGAAGAAGGCCTGCAGACTGGTGGCCAGTGTGGTCTTGCCGGTTCCTTTCTCACCAAAAAGATTCAGGATGGGGAAATGCCGGGTTCGCTTATAGACCACATCTCGGAAAAGAGTAGCAATCAGGTAGCCAAAAGCGATGCGGGCATTGTCGCCAAAGACCTCCGTCAGCTTTTCCACGAAAGAGTGGAGAAGCACCCCGTTGCTATTTTGGTGTACCATCAGTCGTTCAAATTGGTAGATTTCCGCATTGTCCCGGTAGATTTTAGAGGTGGCGGGAATGTAATAGGCATGGTGGCTGTCATCTTGGATAATGCCCATTTCGTCAGCTTCATGAAAGACACCATGCTGATAGATGCCGTTGCCGAAAGCGAAGAACTCTTTGTTCTCGTTCCAGCCAAGCTTGCGGATTCGCTCGGCCGTCTGGGTGCGGGAGTAGAGGAACTCCTTGACGCTGTTCAGTTTGTCTATCTTGCCCAGCCATACATAATTGCCGACCGAACCTATCTTCTGCTGGAAGTTGGAGATGGAGCACATCTCGGATTCCTTCAACTCGATGATGCAGCTGTCCCGGAAGGAGTTGAACAGCCGGAACAGGCGGACTCCGTTGCATTCGTCATGGATATGGAACAGAGGTTCCATCCGAAAGTTGGAAAGGCGGATGGGGTCTTCATCATCCTTGCCCAGGCAATAGTAGCAGTTGTTGCGGACAAACAGGTTGAGCTGCCGGAGTGCATCGGTCTCTTCCTGTTGTTTGTCCATCATGGTCGGCTGTTTGGCCCTCTTGGCCTGGTTGCGGGCTTGTGTCACGGCATCCTTCCACAGACGGGCTTTGCCGTAGATTTTACTCAGCTGCTCGATGCACTGCTCATACACGAACTGGTCCTTTACATAACGCAGCAGGTCGGCTATCTGATTGACGCAGTTGATTTCCCTGAGCAACGAACTAGCCGTGGCAAACTGCTTCTCTGCCAGCCAGACGATGAAATGCTTTTCCCTCAGGTTGCGGTAGATTTCTTCGCTCAGGATGTAGCTGTCGGCATCATTCTTGACAAGCACCTCCCGTTGAGCATCTTTTGGAATAGTCCCTTCGTACTTTTCCTGCAGTTCATCTTCCGTCAGTTCCCAGGTGCCGAAGGGCAATTCCTTGACCGTGGCATGGAACCCCTTTCGGATGGCCAGTGTGCCGCATTCCATCACAGCCTTGAAGCCAGGACCGTATTGGCCTTCCGGAGCCACATCAGAGTCAGGAATGAAACAGAGGGAGGACTTATAGCGCTTGAGCAGGTTCAGCTGGTTCTCGTTCCAGCTGGTGCCCAAAGAGGCCACTGTGTTCTCCAGACCGATGGATTGCAAACGCAGCACATCAGGGGCGCCTTCCACAATGATGAAGTTCTCGGCATCCCTCAATCGAAAGGCGCGGTCGATGCCAAACAGGGTTTCTCCCTTGGTGTAGAGCACGCTGGTGGCGGAATTGATGTACTTGGGGGCATGGGGATTGGCGCCGATATAACGGGCCGTATAGGCAATGATACGTCCCCACCGGTTCCGTATCGGAATCATGATCCGTTCGCGGAACATGGGGTAACTGGTGCCATCCTCCTTCCGTTTGAGCATGCCCAGTTCAAAGAGCAGTTCCTCTTTCAATCCTTTCTGTTGACAGTAATCGCGGAAGGCGTTGCTGTCTTTCGGGGCATATCCCAATCCGGCCTCAGAGCAAAAGTCTTCCGGCCAGCGGTTGTAGGCATAACATCGGGCATTCCAAGAATCCTCCGTAGTTGCCAGGCGAAGGCTGTCCACAAAGAAGGTCTGGAGTATATCCAATGCGGCCAGAAGGGATTCCTTGTGTTTCTGTTCGGCTATGGCTTCCCCGCTTTGTTCCTCTTCCTTTTCATAATCTACCGGGATTCCGTGCTGTTTGGCCAGAAAATGCACCGCATCGGTGAAGGAAAGGTTTTCCTTCTCCATAATAAACCGGATGCCATCGCCTCCCCGGTTGCAGCCGAAGCAGTGGTACAGGTTCTTGGAAAGATTCAACGAGAAAGAAGGGGTTTTCTCCGAATGGAACGGACATAGCCCTTTCATGTTGAGTCTGCCGTCACGCGAAAGCTTCACATACGGCTCCACAATGGACTCGATGGGCAGTTCCCTGACTTTATCAAGTGTATCTTCGCTGGTCATAACATGCGGAGTTTAAGCCAGCAGTCCAGGATGGACTGGCCGGAATATTTCAGACGTCGGGAAGTGACCGGATTGATGGGCTGTATGTAGCCGTTCATCCGGTATTTACGCAATGTCTTGTAGCAGACACCCAGTTCCGCACAAGCTCTTTTTACTGAATAGACTCCCAAGGGGTCTACTATTGGCTTTGATTCTATCATATCTTTCTACTTTTTGGATATACCAATGGCCTATGAGAATAGGGTACACCAGATTTGTGTGGTATTCTCATTACATATTCAAATTGATAAAATCCAGTTCCTACTATTATGGTTTGTCTCCCAATAATGAATTAAGTGGCTATACTCTGGGAGGATGACGAGGTTAAGTATAGTCGCTGTCGTTTTTAATCTAGTCTTTTTTATCTTGCTTACGTACTTGTTTAGTTCTTACTTGAACTTTTTTAAAGTAGTCTTGAGTGGTCCGCTGGAGAAGTCTAAGGTCTGCAGTTCTGTATTCTAACTTGCCTGGTCGTTTGCACGGTTCAACCTTTCCTTCTTTCCGCCAGCGTTCAACATTACGTCTGCCAAATAATCTCCAGGCCTTGTTTTGACTGATGTATTCAGGGTCATCATGAGTGGATTGAATCATGTTGGCGATTCTAGCTGCTAGGTCATTGGCGAACTCTTCGTATGGAATCATTCGGTCCGAGAATTCTAGAACATTCATAGGACTCAGGTTTACTCTACGAAACTCGTGTAACCATAATCGTGTGGGTCTCCCGATTTGTTCTGGTTTTGAACTGTCGGTTGAGAATCATTCCCAGTTCGGAAGCTTGTGTTCGAACACTTTTCATCTTTCGATGGGGAACTCCATGCTTTCGCCTACTTCAAGAGAAACGAGCGCAGGACGAATTTTTGTAGAAATTTCATTCATAAAACTTTGATGTTTGATGTTTAATGTTTAACTTTGCCCATGGTTATGGGTTTGTACACCGCAAATTAAATGATTTATGTTTATATAACCAATAAATGTTTGATGTTTTTGAGCTTCAATTAAAAATTTCGTTCGGATGCTATGAGTATAGGAATAAAACATGTTCATATAGGCAGGGAGATTGATAAACGACGTCTAGAGCTAGGTATCAGTAAATCAGAGCTTATGCGTATTCATGTACCCCAGCAGCACATCAACCGCATTCTGGAGAAAGAAACATCGACACAGGCAAACTTATAGATATAAGTGTCCTTGAGAACCATTTCTTTGATTTGTATGCTTCCGATCGCACAACGTATTCTGCATATTTAGCAGCAGTGTCCATTCCGGAGATGCCAATAATATGATTGGCGAATCGGAAGTGGCGAGTGAGCTGTCCCAAACGAAAGTTGTTTTGGAGGAAAAGACAAGAGTCATTCAAGTTCTAACTGACGAGATCAAAGGCTGTTTCCACACGTGGGATTAAAACACTACGAAAGATTCTATAAATATTTAGTTAGAACATAACTCATGGAAATAACCAAGAGGAACGGAACGACGGAACCCTATGACAGGGAGAAAATTGCCGTCGCCATACGAAAAGTTTTGCCAGTACAGGGCAGGAAGTAAGTAACGAAATCATCTATTCGGTGGTAGAAGAGGTGGAGAATTTTGTCGGGAAAGATACCGCAAACCGTAGTGTCGAACAGATACAGGACAAAGTGGAGCAAAGCCTGATGGAACACGGCTTTTATGCCGAGGCCAAAAATTACATACTCTACCGCTGGCAACGGACTGAACGCAGAAAAGCACTCAACAGCATAATAAATGAATTAGGAGACGGAACTGTGATGGATGTCCTGAAAGAGATTCAGAAAGACTTCACCACCCACGAATACAGTCTCGTTGTACTCTATGAAAAATTTTCAGGGTTTTGCAAACAGGAAATGCCACATTCCGAACGTTTGGCAGCATTGATTAAGGCTGCCGTGGAACTGACCACTCAGGAAGCACCTGACTGGGAGTTTATCGCGGCCCGTCTACTCAATTTCCAACTATCGAAGAAACTGGAAAAGCAGGCGGCATCGGCAGGCATCCGTTCGTTTTACGACAAACTGCGCTATCTGACGGAAGAAGGACTATACGGTAGTTACATACTGGCGGCCTACTCGCAACAGGAGATTGAAGAAGCAGCCGGATTTATCTGCCCTGACAGGGACAAACTATTTAATTATTCCGGACTGGATCTGCTTGTCAAACGCTACTTGATCCGTACCCGACTCCATGAACCGGCAGAGTCCGTACAAGAAATGTATCTGGGTATCGCCCTCCATCTGGCTATGCCCGAACAGAAAGAACGGATGACTTGGGTGAAAAAATTCTACGACTTACTAAGTCGTTTGGAGGTGACAATGGCCACTCCTACCCTCTCGAATGCCCGGAAACCTTATCATCAACTTTCAAGTTGTTTCATCGATACGGTACCCGACAGTTTAGAAGGTATCTACCGCAGTATCGATAACTTTGCCATGGTAAGCAAATTTGGTGGCGGCATGGGAATGTACTTTGGCAAAGTACGTGCGGCAGGAGGAAATATACGGGGTTTTAAAGGTGTAGCAGGAGGAGTAATTCGATGGATGAAGCTTGTGAACGATACGGCTGTAGCTGTTGATCAGTTGGGTATGCGTCAAGGTGCCGTCGCTGTCTATCTGGATGTATGGCACAAAGACCTGCCGGAATTCTTACAATTGCGGACCAACAACGGAGATGACCGGATGAAAGCTCACGATATTTTTCCTTCGGTATGTTATCCGGACCTGTTTTGGAAAATGGCTAAGGAAGACCTTAACCAACCATGGTACTTATTCTGCCCTAACGAGATTATGACAATCAAAGGGTATTGCCTAGAAGATTATTACGGAGAAGAATGGGAAAAGAGATACCATGACTGTGTAAACGATACCCGACTTTCCAAAGAAGTATAAGCATTAAAGACATTGTCAGATTGGTGTTGCGATCGGCAGTCGAAACAGGTACTCCCTTCACCTTCAACCGTGACACAGTGAACCGGGCCAACCCCAATGCTCACCGGGGCATCATTTACTGTTCGAATCTTTGTACGGAAATAGCACAAAATATGGCAGCTATCGAAACGGTATCCACCGAGATACGTACGGAAGAGGGTGACACAGTAGTGGTGAAGACGGTACGGCCCGGCGACTTTGTAGTTTGCAATCTTGCCAGCCTCTCGCTGGGGCATCTCCCATTGGAGGACGAAGAACAGATAAAGGAGAAAGTAAGCACCGTAGTGCGTGCTCTCGACAATGTTATCGACCTGAATTTCTATCCACTCCCTTTTGCGCAAATCACCAACCAGCGTTACCGCAGTATCGGACTGGGAGTAAGCGGTTATCACCACGCACTTGCCATACGCAATATCCGCTGGGAAAGCGAAGAACATCTCCGGTTTGTAGACCGAGTATTCGAACAGATTAATTATGCAGCCATCGAAGCCAGTGCCGACCTGGCAAAAGAAAAAGGACGCTATGAATACTTCGAAGGAAGCGACTGGCAAACGGGAGCATACTTTGGCAAACGGGGATATACTTCCCCCGAATGGAATCGGCTGGCAGCCAAAGTAGCGGAAAACGGTATGCGAAACGCCTATCTTCTCGCTATTGCACCGACCAGCAGTACCAGTATCATCGCGGGAACCACTGCCGGTACCGATCCTGTAATGAAACGTTTCTTCCTTGAAGAGAAAAAAGGAGCCATGCTGCCACGTGTGGCACCGGCACTGTCAGACAAAACCTTCTGGTTATATAAAGATGCCTATACACTCGACCAAAAATGGAGTATCCGTGCGGCAGGCACCCGGCAGTTGCACATCGACCAGTCTCAAAGCCTAAACCTGTATATCACCAATGAATTTACCATGCGACAAGTACTCGATCTCTACTTACTGGCATGGGAATGTGGAGTAAAAACGGTATATTACGTTCGCAGTAAATCATTGGAAGTGGAAGAATGCGAAAGCTGTGCATCTTAAATAAACAAATAAACAAGAAAACGATATGGAAACAAAAAAATTAAAGAAAAATGCCCTCTTCAATCCCGAAGGTGATACAGAAACCCGTTTCAGAAAGATGATCGGAGGCAATACAACCAATCTGAATGATTTCAATAACATGCGATACCAATGGGTAAGCGACTGGTATCGTCAGGCCATGAATAACTTCTGGATACCTGAAGAAATCAATCTGACACAAGATACCAAGGACTATCCCCATCTGACCCCGGCCGAACGAACAGCGTATGATAAAATTCTGAGCTTCCTCGTCTTCCTGGATTCTTTGCAGAGTAACAATCTCCCGACACTCAGCGAATACATCACGGCAAACGAAGTCAACCTCTGCCTGCATATTCAAGCATTTCAAGAGTGTGTACACAGCCAGAGCTACAGCTATATGCTCGACTCTATCTGTAGTCGGAGGAACGCAATGACATTTTGTATCAATGGAAAACAGACGAACATCTGCTAAGGAGAAATACGTTTATCGGCAATTGCTACAATGAATTCCAGGAAAATCGTGACGGATTTGCCTTGATGAAGACCCTAATTGCCAATTACATCCTTGAAGGTATTTACTTCTACAGCGGTTTTATGTTTTTCTACAATCTGAGCCGTAACGGAAAGATGTCGGATCGGCTCAGGAAATCCGTTACATCAACCGGGATGAAAACACCCATCTCTGGCTATTTCGCAACATCATTCTGGAGTTGAAGAAGGAAGAACCGGAACTGTTTACGCCTGACAAGGTGAAAGTGTATGAAGAGATGATGCGTGAAGGAGTGAAACAGGAAATCGCATGGGGACAATATGTAATAGGCGACCAAATCCAGGGCCTCAACCGACAAATGATCTCTGACTATATCCACTTTCTGGGTAATCTCCGTTGGAGTAGCCTGGGTTACACTCCTCTGTACGAAGACAACCGGAAGGAACCGGAAAGCATGCATGGGTATCGCAATATTCAAATGCCAACATGGTAAAACGGACTTCTTCGAAGCGAAAAGTACGGCGTATGCCAAAAGTACTGCGCTGGAAGATGATTTATAAATAGTCTATGTTTCCGGGCAATCAACGATAAACAATGGATCATTCATGTGAATCAGTTCTTGAGAGACCTATGCGGTATGAAATTCAATTACTGATTCACATTATCAATGAATACCCGAACAATAGGATATATACATGACCACATTAAAAAAATATTCATCAGCAATGGTTCCTCGTCCATCATAAATCATTCAAATCCTTTCTTCATTCAAAAAACTTTTGACCCCTGATTTTTTTAATTACCTTTGTACCCCGAAAAGACGCAATTCAAGGGTGTGTCATTATTCACACATCCTCTTCCCCCACTCAAAACCTAAACCGAAATCGAAACACTGTACTGACACATTAACCACATTTCCTCCCATACGCCGGAAATGCGGAAAAGCAACATGTATGTATCACACAGATTTAAGAAAAAGTAAAAAGAAATGTTAGTAACCAACACCATGGAAGCTACAGCTTCCACTACCGACAGTTGCCAGGTCAGTGAACCTGTAACAGCAACACAGGAAACTCCCAGGACCATCGCCACTTACACCGCCACAACACCGGGCATGCACCGGAAATCATTTAAAGAAGAACCGGCTATTTTTCCATTATCGGATTCGCCGTAGCCTATATTGCTGCCCTGATTATCAACCGCATCATCAAGACGAGAAAAACTCACCATTAACCCAACCTTATGGACATCCACCAAGAACTAAAAGAACTATCTAAATTCCTGTCTGAATATTCGACCAGTCTGATGGCCGTAGGCGTACAAACATCACGAATCGTACGAAACACCTCACGAATCGCTGAATCTTTCGGCTTCTTCTGTGACATGACAATCTTTCAGAAAACCATCATCATGACATTACGCGATGCCGACAATTCGCATTCATACAGTACGGTAAACAAGATCAAGCCCATGGGACTGAACTTCGCCATTAATTCAGCACTCAGCACGCTGAGTTGGGAAGCATATGACGAACATTTGTCTCTCAGCGAGCTCCAACGTCGCTATCACGAAATTGTCAGCAAACCACGTGAAAGTAAATGGCTTGTATTGATTCTGGTTGCCTTTGCCAACGCATCTTTCTGCCGCCTGTTCCAAGGTGACTTTATTTCCATGGGAATCGTATTTGTAGCCACCTTGGCCGGATTCTTTGTCCGTACCGAACTGATGGGACGTCACTGGAATCATCTGGCAATATTCATCATTTCGTCGTTCATTGCTTCCATGATCGGTAGTACGGGCTATCTGATGCACTGGGGTGACACTCCGGATATGGCTTTAGGTACCAGCGTACTTTATCTGATTCCGGGTGTACCGCTGATCAACGCCATCATGGACATCATCGACGGACATGTATTGGCCGGAACATCGAGATTTATTAACGCCTGTCTGCTTATCATCTGTATAGCGATCGGCCTTTCAATGACCCTTTTAATCACCGGAATCAGCACCTTATGATGAATATAGATTTTATAACAGCCACCGTACTCGACGGTGCATTCGCTGCCGTAGCCGCTATCGGATTTGCTATTATATCGAATCCACCACGAAAAGCCATATTGATCTCTGCTTTCCTGGCGGCTGTAGGTCACGGATTACGTTACTTTCTGATGCATGCACATCTGTTTACGATGGACATTGCTACGGCTTCATTCTTTGCAGCTGTTTCCATCGGTTTATTAGCCATCCCTTTTGCCAAAGCGATTCACTGCCCGGCAGAGGTTTTCTCGTTTCCGTCTCTCTTGCCCATGATTCCGGGAATGTTTGCTTATAAAAGTATCCTTGCACTGACAAAGTTCATGCAGACTAAAGATGAAACCGATTCACTGCGATACCTGGTAGATTTTTGCCACAATGGCAGTACCACCATCTTCGTTTTATTTGCCTTGGTCGTAGGGGCAGCCGTACCGGTATTCATCTTCCACCGCCAATCATTCACAGCTACCCGTTTACTGAAAAGTTGGTAAAAAAGGATGACGGCATTCATATTATAGATAAATATCTAAAATGGCGAATAGGGATCTGTTTTTACAACGTCTCTATTCGCCATTTTAATTACTTTCTTGCCTCGGCAATGTATTCTAAGGCTTCGGTACATTTCTTGGTAACATATCCCCAATCTTCGGCTGCTACCTTATCTTTCGGAAATAATTTAGATCCCATACCGACACAGAATGCACCCGCTCCAAACCATCCTGTCAGGTTCTCCCGGGTAGGCTCTACCCCACCGGTCACCATTAATTTGGACCAAGGCATCGGAGCCATCAAGCCTTTCACAAAATTTGGTCCGTACACATCTCCGGGAAATATCTTACAAAGATCACAACCGGCTTCCTGTGCAAAGCCCACTTCCGAAACCGAGCCACACCCCGGTGTATAAGCGATCAGCCGGCGATTGCATATCTTAGCAATCGCCGGATTAAACAAGGGACCTACCACAAAGTCAGCCCCCGATTGTATATACAGAGCTGCAGTAGCCGGATCAACCACTGATCCGACTCCCATAGCCATCTCCGGGCATTCACAGACAGCAAATTTTACAAGCCCGGCAAATACTTCCTGGGCAAAGTCCCCCCGATTGGTAAACTCAAAAGCACGAACTCCACCTTCATAACAAGCTTTTACCACTTTCTTCGCTATTTCCACATCTTCGTGATAAAATACAGGAACCATACCTGTCGAACCTATTTTGTTCAAGACAGCTATTTTATCAAATTTAGCCATAAGAATATATACGATTTAAAGATTGACAACCCACTATCACCCACGATTATCTTTGTACACGTCCGCTCGCATCTCCTCCGACAAGCGCTTCGACCTCCGCCACAGAAACAAGATTGAAGTCACCATTAATGGTATGCTTCAATGCCGATGCTGCCACTGCAAATTCAAGAGCCTCACCCTGGGTTCGCTTTGTAAGCAGGCCGTGTATGACACCGCCAGAGAAAGAATCCCCCCCTCCCACACGGTCAATAATCGGATCGATATCGTAATGTCTGGAAACATAGAATTCCTCACCATTATAAATCATGGCTTTCCAACCATTATGTGATGCAGAGAAAGATTCTCGCAACGTCGAGATCACATAGCTGAACCCAAACTCATCCATCATCTGCCGAAAAATTCCCTTATAGCCCTCTGCATCTGTATGTCCGCCTTCCACATCCGCATCAGGTTTAAATCCCAGACAGAGTTCCGCATCCTCCTCATGCCAATACATACGTCTACATACTTCATCAAAGGTTTCATGATGGACTGCGCCTTCTCCTTCGTCCATAGTTTTTACGAAAGTTCAGGTCGACCGACACCGTCACTCCATGACGCTTGGCAGCCTCACAAGCAAGCCGGGTCAATTCGGCTGCTTTGTCTGAGATGGCAGGAGTAATACCAGACCAATGGAACCAGTCGGCCCCCTCCATGATCTTGTCAAAATCAAAGTCCGCTGCAACGGCCTCGGCAATGGCAGAATGGGCACGATCGTAAATCACTTTACTGGGACGCATAGCTGCACCGGTTTCCAAATAATAGATCCCTACACGTTCGCCTCCCCGCGCAATATAGTCTGTCTTTACACCGTATTTACGGAGTGCATTTACTGCCGACTGCCCGATTTCATGTCCAGGCAGTTTGGTTATAAAATAAGCGTCGTGACCATAATTGGCACAGCTCACCGCCACGTTAGCCTCACCTCCACCATATACCACATCAAAAGAGTCCGACTGGACAAAGCGGGTATTTCCCGGAGGAGACAACCGAAGCATGATTTCGCCTAATGTAACGACTTTCTTTCCCATAATTTAATATTTTAATGAAACGAGCAATTTAGATTATTCAGTTATAATTTATCGTCACCCCCTATTTTTAGCGATAATAAACTGGTAATAGGAGAAATAACAACTCATAAAACTTACACCGAACAAGTTCCGTGTGCGGACACAAAGATACGTAAATTTTCAGGATTACAAAAATTGTTATATATTTGTGTCCATAGAAATAAAACTATTAGTGTGTCCGGGCACAAAACCTCACACAAATAAAGGTGAACGCATGAATAAATTGCCAGAAAGAATCAGAATTAAGGATATTGCCCGCTTGGCAAATGTATCTGTAGGAACTGTAGACCGGGTGCTCCATGGCCGTAGCGGAGTGTCGGAAGCAAGCCGTAAACGTGTAGAAGAAATCTTAAAGCAACTCGACTATCAGCCTAATATGTATGCCAGCGCGTTGGCTTCCAATAAGAAATATACTTTTGCCTGTCTGCTACCCAAACATCTGGAAGGCGAATATTGGACAGATGTGCAAAAAGGGATTCGGGAAGCGGTTACCACATACTCCGACTTCAATATTTCGGCAAATATCACCCATTATGACCCCTACGATTACAATTCGTTTGTGGCAACCAGTCAGGCCGTTATCGAAGAACAACCGGACGGAGTAATGTTTGCTCCCACTGTACCACAATATACCAAAGGATTTACCGATGCACTAAATGAACTGGGTATACCATATATATATATTGATTCACAAATCAAAGACGCCCCTCCACTTGCCTTCTTCGGTCAAAACTCACACCAGAGCGGATACTTTGCAGCACGCATGCTGATGTTACTCGCCGTAAATGACCGGGAAATCGTAATTTTCCGCAAGATACACGAAGGAGTGATCGGCTCGAACCAGCAGGAAAGCCGCGAAATCGGATTTCGCCAATATATGCAAGAGCATCATCCCGCCTGTAACATCCTTGAACTCAACCTGCACGCCGACCTGAATATTGAAGATAGCCGGATGCTGGATGACTTCTTCCGCGAACATCCGGACGTCAAGCATGGCATCACGTTCAATTCAAAAGTATACATCATCGGTGAATACCTGCAACAACGCAGGAAAAGTGATTTCAGCCTGATCGGTTACGACTTGCTCGAGCGAAACGTAACGTGCCTGAAGGAAGGCACTGTCTCTTTCCTGATTGCACAGCAACCGGAATTACAAGGATTCAATAGTATCAAAACTTTGTGTGATCATCTGATATTCAGGAAAGAAGTGGCTTGTACCAACTATATGCCCATCGATCTCCTGACCAAAGAAAATATCGACTATTATCACAGTAAGTAATGTAAACACTGAAAAGAGTTCAGGCTGCAAAGAAAAAAACAACATTCTTGCAGTCTGGGTTCCTTATTTTTCCCTCTTCAAATAAACCATATCCCTGAGCCGGATGCCATTCTCATAAATAGGATGATCATAATGGTCGGTGAAAAAATTCTTAATACGATGGGAAGGAACAAATCCGCAGGATTGATAGAATAAAAGCGTATGTGGAGTATCTCCTGTTCCCACAAACATGACCGAGCATCGGTCCGAATAATGGTGAAACAGATATTCAATCAGGCTTTTACCATATCCCTTACGCTGGCTATCCGGACAAGTTGCGATATTCTTTAATTCGTAAATTCCTTTCCCTCGTTAGTAACCACACAAACCGCCCTGAGCTTGTCTTCATCATATAGAGCGAACATATCTCCACGTTCCAGATACCGGTCTATCATATCTTCCTGCTCATCTGCCAGCAAGAGCAAATCGAGGAAACGCTTCCTGTCTGAAAATACCTGTTCGACTTTCATAACCCTTTCTGTTGTTCTCTATGTTCAAAAATCATTGTCATATGATCCAGTGCCCATCCAACCAATGCTTCGACGTGTGGAATCAAACTATGTCCCATTTCCGTCAGGCAATATTCCACCCTCGGTGGTACTTCCGCATATGCTTTCCGTTCCACCAACCCGTCGGCCTCCAACGTACGGAGAGTAACAGTCAGCATCCGTTGCGAAATATCGTCTATTGTTTTATGAATGTCACCAAAGCGCATCGTTCCGTTCGCATTCAGCGTCACCAGCACCAGCATCGACCACTTGTCGCCCAGCCGGCATAATACGTCCCTGATGGGACAAGTTCCCGTAGGATGGAAGTTCTTCATTCTCTAATCGTTTCTGTCATATTAAAAACCTGCAAAGTTAATTTGATCCCCTGATATTAAGCCACATTCACATCTATCAGCACAGAATAATACACCTTTGCAGGCACAAAGATAATAAACTTACGAAAGAGAACTATTGTTTTATTTAATCAATTCACAGTCGATGTACTTGCAGAGGACGCAAAGATATTATTTGATTCATAAAAATAATCAAAGAGGGTATGTCATAACTCACCACAGATTTTACCGGATAAACTTTAAATTTAGTCTAAACAAGAGGTACAATCCATTTATTATTAATACTTTTGTACACGATCAAACAAACATAAATACTTTTTCATCAAAGATATGACCCTCTTCACAAACATCAAATCCTTCGACAAATCATTTTTGTTGAAGTTATGGCTATCTCTTATTCTCTACCAGTTGTCCGTATGCCCCGTATCTGCACAAAAAGACACGATGGATATCAAAGACTACATCTTAATCATTAATACATATACCGAATCATTCCCTTGGAGTAACCGCTTGATCTCAACAGCAACCAACTTCGTAAAAGACGACCCCAAACTGGCTGTATACACCGAACATATGAACATGATAAT
>VOFL01000023.1_pt1 | contig 35550 bp, 38 predicted proteins | sample 5384111 | NCBI WGS metagenome assembly VOFL01 (sample SAMN12384731, study PRJNA508395) | synthetic metagenome | isolation source: mock microbial community "Gut Microbiome Whole cell Mix" consisting of 8.3%...
TTTTTGATTATATCCCACCACAGAAACAAATCAGATATTTACACAAAGACGTGTTGTAAAATCGATGGTAGATTCCTAGAAAAAAATTCCAGGAATTTTTCGGATAAAACAAGGAAATTTGCAGACTTATATGTTAAAAGCGGTATGTACATTACAGAAATAGTCAAGAGATTAAATCATGGATTAAAAGATCAGATTCCAAATCAACAGGAACGTATTAAATGGATTCTTGAAAATCAAGTTTATGCATGTGCTCCAAGTAATATTATTTATAATATTGCCAAGAACTACATATTGGGAGAAATGGAGCATGTTTCTAATACAAATATTATTGAACTTGATACACTGGCTTTGGCAAAGGAAGCAAAGTTATCAGAATGTATTTATAAGGAATTCGAGATGTTAAGATGAAATTTGATGTAATTATAGGAAATCCTCCATATCAAGAAGAAAATACTGAAAGGAATAGAGATGACGCTATCTATCACTTATTCTTAGATGAGGCGTACAAGATCGCAGAGAAGGTTGTTATGATTACGCCAGCAAGATTTTTATTTAATGTTGGATCGACTCCAAAATTTGGAATGAAAAATGCTAAATGATAAACACTTATCTGTTGAAATGTATGAACGGAAAAGTGAAAAATCTTTCCTAATACATCGATTATTGGTGGAATCGCAGTCACTTATCGTGATGCCTCAAAAATCCTAGGACCTATTGGAACTTTTACACCGTATCAAGAATTAAATTCAATATTGAGTAAAGTAAAAGAAATTAACCAAGAAAGTAACTTTAGTTCACTGATGTTCGTACAAAATAAATTTAATTTAGATAAGCTATATCGTGATTTTCCAGATTTTGAAACACGTCTTGGAGGAAATGGACGTGAACGCCGTTTAACATCTTCAATATTTAATGTATTACCTGAAATTTTTCAGATAAAAAACAAAAGAACATAATCTGGCAATTTACGGTAGAAAAATAATAAGCGAACATATAAATATGTCTCTAAAGAATATATTGAGGAACATCCAAATATGTATAAATGGAAGGTTTTTGTTCCAGCAGCAAATGGTGCTTCGGGTACAATAGGAGATAGTCCAGCAAGAATTATTAGTTTCCCGGTCTTAGGTGAACCTAATTCTGGTCATACCCAAACCTTTATAAGTTTAGGAGCTTTTGATACGAAGTTTGAAGGTGAAGCGTTGTTAAAATACATCAAGTCAAAATTCGCCCGTGCGATGCTAGGTGTATTAAAAGTAACGCAAAATAATAAGACTCAAGAAACATGGTCAAAAGTGCCTGTATTAGATTTCACAAAAGATTCTGATATCGATTGGGAGAAACCCTTGCCTGAAATTGATCAGAGTATATATAAAAAATTTAGTTTGAATCAAAATGAGATTGATTTTATAGAAAACCATATAACGTACCTTGATGAAGAAAGTTTAAATAATTTATAAGTCAAGATAGATACTTGTGATTAAAAAAGTAATTGTATTCAACTGGCATCTATTTTTGGTTCAAATTGGTTCAAGTAATATCAATATCAATCTATTTCCATACATTTTTATCTATATAACATTTCCCAAAACGTTGATATAAATGGATTAGGATGTATTCAACACACGTCGTATTTTATATTTGCTATAGCTGTTGCTATAATTGTTAATATGCTAAGCGGGGAAATTATACAAATCTGGTTTATTTTTAGTGTTAGTCTTAGTTGTCTTAGACATAATAGAGTCTAAAAAAAATAAATGGACTATAGATTAAAAGGCTAGATACGATTCAAGAAAAATGTGGTAATTAATTCGCCTTGTATGCTTTAAGACCATTTGTTAATATTAAGGAACGGAACTCTCAAAGAATTCCGTACTCTAATTTCAGGCTCTCACTCTTTTAGAGTGAGAGTTTTATTAGATTTTCAAATTATTTAATAAAGTGATACAATGAGTTGATCATACAAATCAAAAGAAGAAGCAGGGTAAGAGTTTACCTACGCTTCTTTTTTGTGTGTTGCTATTTCTTCTTTACAATATCGAAAATACGTTTGTATAATGTAAAAAGAAGGGGTGTTATTCATGTTTGATTATTCGAAAGAACCAGTAAATGATTATTTTCTAATCGACATGAAGTCTTTTTATGCGAGTGTCGAATGTATAGAAAGAAATTTAGATCCATTAACAACAGAACTTGTTGTTATGAGTCGAGGTGACAATACTGGTTCAGGATTGATATTAGCTTCTTCTCCTGAAGCAAAAAAGCGGTATGGTATTACAAATGTGAGTAGACCACGTGATTTACCACAACCATTTCCTAAAACACTACATGTTGTTCCACCACGTATGAAACTATATATCAAGCGAAATATGCAGGTAAATAATATTTTCAGAAGATATGTGGCTGATGAAGATCTACTGATTTACTCGATCGATGAATCAATCTTAAAAGTGACCCGATCACTGAATCTTTTTACGACTGAAGGAACACGAAGCCAACGTAGAAAGAAGCTCGCTCAAATGATCCAAGAACGTATTAAAGAAGAGCTAGGATTGATTGCTGCAGTAGGTGTCGGAGATAATCCCTTGTTAGCCAAACTTGCCTTAGACAACGAAGCGAAGAACAATGAAGGATTTATTGCCGAATGGACGTATCAAAATGTTCCTGATAAAGTATGGAATATTCCTGAAATGACAGACTTTTGGGGTATCGGTTCTCGAATGAAAAAAAGGCTCAACCAAATGGGGATCATGAGTATCAAAGATTTAGCTAATTGGAATCCATACACCATTAAGAGCCGTTTAGGCGTGATTGGGTTACAGCTGTACTTCCATGCAAATGGTATTGATCGAACTGACATAGCAATACCACTAGAACCGTCAAAGGAAAAATCTTATGGCAATTCACAAGTGTTACCACGAGATTATACTAGAAGAAATGAAATCGAACTGGTCGTAAAAGAAATGGCTGAGCAAGTAGCAATCCGTATTAGGCAACACCACTGTAAAACAGGTTGTGTTCATTTACACATTGGAACGTCGATCTTAGAAACGAGACCAGGGTTTTCACACCAGATGAAGATACCTATCACGGTTCTGTTGCAAAGTTTTAAATCTACTATCAAATAAGGTAGAATAATAGAAAAAGATAGCAGGAGGAATGACGATGAATCATTTTAAAGGAAAGCAATTTCAGCAGGATGTGATTATTGTAGCCGTGGGCTACTATCTTCGTTATAACCTTAGCTATCGTGAAGTTCAAGAAATCTTATATGATCGTGGCATTAACGTTTCTCATACGACGATTTATCGTTGGGTGCAAGAATATGGCAAACTACTCTATCAAATTTGGAAAAAGAAAAATAAAAATCCTTTTATTCATGGAAAATGGATGAAACGTACATCAAAATTAAAGGAAAATGGCATTATTTGTATCGAGCCATCGATGCAGATGGTTTAACCTTGGATATTTGGTTACGTAAAAAACGGGACACACAAGCAGCCTATGCTTTTCTTAAGCGGTTAGTGAAGCAGTTTGATGAACCGAAGGTTGTAGTCACAGATAAAGCCCCCTCTATTACAAGTGCCTTTAAGAAACTAAAAGAATACGGCTTTTATCAAGGGACAGAACATCGTACCATTAAATACCTGAATAATTTGATTGAACAAGACCATCGTCCAGTAAAGAGACGCAATAAATTCTATCGAAGTTTACGCACTGCCTCTACCACGATTAAAGGCATGGAAGCCATTCGAGGATTATATAAGAAAACCCGAAAAGAAGGCACTCTCTTCGGGTTTTCGGTCTGTACTGAAATCAAGGTATTATTGGGAATCCCAGCTTAAATCATAGATACCGTAAGGGATTTTATTCTTTATTTAAAACTTTGCAACAGAACCAGTTAAAATTTTTACATTTTATAATATAGAACCAATAGATTCATATAGTGCCAAGTTAAAAGCTAAAGATTTTATAAATAATGATGAAAATAAGTGAAGGCCAACAGATTACTGTTAGCCTGTACATGTTTATTACTAATAGATATGCTTGATTGTAAATTTGTAGTGAAGTACAATTTATTTTAAGAGTATATTTGTAATATTCTGTATAAGAAATTATTTAAGGAAGGAACAAATTTAATGAAGAAGAAAAAAATGATGAAGAACTTAAATTTTGTAATCTTACCTTTGTTATTAGGGGTTTGTATTTCATTAATATGGAATATACCATTTTTTGCTGTTTCTGGAGCTATTTACTTTGTACTTTTAGTTTTTTTGGTTCCGTCAGTTGACTTTGCCTTTACAGATTTCAATACTATACGAATAAATCCGCATTACAGAGGAAGAAGAAAGATAATTTTATCTAATGATACATTGACATTAGTATTAGTTTTAATAGCACTAATAGTATCTGTGGTACTATCATATTTTTATTATAGATAAGAAGTATAATGGTAAGAAGGGATGAAAAAAATCAAATATAAAACCATAAGGATAGATAAATATTTATAAGGTCAAAAACTTTTAAGTTTTTGACCTCTTTATTTTTTCGTGCTATACTTGGAATTATCAAGTGTCAAAAAATTATGTTCAGAAAAGGTGAGGAAATTTTGGCCATTTATGGTTATTCAAGAGTGAGTACTAGTAATCAAGATTACAAAACCCAGATTCAAAAACTAGAAAAAGCCGGAGCAGAAAAAATATTCAGTGAAAAATATACGGGAATAAAAAAAGAAGGAAGAAAAGAATTAGAAGAACTACTATCTATTGTAAAACCTGGCGATAAAGTTTTAGTGACGAAAATTGATCGGCTAGCTAGAAGTATCGTTGATTTAAATTCGATTATCTCTTCTTTAAATAATTCAGGAGTGACTATCACCTTCTTAGATAATGCCCTAACCTTTGAACCAAATAAAAGTGATTCTATGCAAACGTTAATGATGAATATGCTGGGTAGCTTTGCGCAATTCGAAAGAGATTTAATCGTGACGAGAACGCAAGAAGGGAAACAGTGGCATCGAGCGAACAATAAAAATTATCGAGAAGGACGTCCGAAAAGAGTTCTAAATGATAAATACAAACATGCACTAGAGCTAATGGAAACAAACAGCATGCGAGAAGTGGAAAGGAAAACAGGTATTTCTTTATCTACTCTCAAACGAATCAAGAAACAAGCAAAGGAAGAACAGTTACTTAATGAGAAATAATTCAGGAGTAGTTATAATGGAAAATAGAGAGAAAATTATTCAATTGTTCAAAAATCCTTTAGTAACAGGTTATGGGATTGAGATAATGTCAAACGGGCGACTTTATTCAGCAAACTTCCAAAGATATAAGAATCGAGCAAAGAAAGAAGAGAACCCATTGATTATTTTTGAGAGCATGACAGAAAAAGTTGAGCAGGTATTTTTAGAATTAGCTGAAGAAGTCATACGAACGAACCCTAAAACAAAACAAGAATTCAATGAAATGATTAGAGAATATAGTTATAAGGAGAATAGCAAATGATAGCTCGAAAAAAATATGATCATTTTGGTATTGAAATTGGTATGTGGAACCGAGACAATGTAGTAAATAAAATAGAGTGTGATTGTGGCCAACGGGCCAATAAAGTACGAGGCAAGCATGAATTTTTTGAATGTGCTGACTGTGGTCGTTGTTACCATAAAGAACTTGGAGAATATGTGCCACTTGAAAATAGTAATAAGGGATAAAAAAGAAAGAAGGAAAAAGTTATGAAGAATAATCAAATGGAAATCAAGTTAAAGGAAATCATGGATAAACAAGGAATGACAATTGACGAACTGAAAAGAAATGTACAAATAGACCCAGTATTACTAGATGGAATGTACAATGAAGGACTATTTGATGATACAAAAGTAGGTGTACAAACAATCAGTGAGTTAATGATTGCCTTAAATATTTCAAAAATAAATGAATTAGTACCAAAAGTAAAATAAGAAACTAGAATTTAGATTTGAGAGAGCAATTCTAAGCCATTTTCACAAATATTGATCGGTAGTTATGCAATGAAGGTGTTTTAACGTTCGCTTTTACATGATTAAATGGTGATCTGCAGGCGGAAATAATAAAAATATTTCTATTTAAATACGAATAATTTTTTATACCAGGAACATGGTCAAACCCGAAAAGACGAATAATTAGTTTCGCTTTGCTCAACTGGCCTTCAACGTTTTAGTTTGGTTTCCCTTTCGTTTAGTCAGCTCAACCAAATGAAAAGTTCTTAGGTTGGGGGAATCTATACGACGGCCCGAAAATAGTAATAAGAGATAAAAATGAAAAAGGACATAACCTTTACAAATATTCAAGGCTATGTCCTTTTTAAGACTAAATTTTGTGATCAATAAGAGGATGTCCATATCCAGCCTCTTGTTTTACTTCAGTAGTTAAAGCAAAAGATGTCCCGATAACACCTAGAGCAACTAAAAGCAATGAACCTAGTGCTAATTTTTTCATAAGAAAACTACCTCCTTTCTTTTTCATTATATTTATATTAACATGTAATTATATATATGTTAATATAAGATGAGAAAAAAGGAGGTTTAAACATGAAAAAAAATATTCTAGAAGAATATAGAGCTACTAAAAATAAAGGAGAAGATTTTTTACATTGGTTATTGGTTAGGAAATTGAATACCTTTGGAAAAGTAGTTATCGCGATTATATTATGGCTGTTGTGGTTAAAATACGCATTCAATCTAGTATTCATGGTGAACTTTCTAAAAGTAATAGTATTAATTACAATTATTTACTGGCTGGCTGATATCTACTTGCGCGTTAAAAACAAACTAAAAAAATAATGACTGTAGATTTCTGAGCTACTTTAAATTTAAAATAATTCGGAAAACTGAAATTTTGTTGTTGCAAAAAAGAACGTTAGTTCGTATAATGTAACTCGAAAGGACGGTTTTTTGCATGAAATTTGATTATTCCAAAGAACCTCGGAGAGATGTTCTTTGCATCGATGTAAAATCCTTTTACGCGAGCGTAGAATGTGTAGAACGTGGCTTAGATCCCCTTAAAACAATGCTTATAGTGATGAGTGGTGCGGATAATGCAGGCGGACTTGTACTTGCTGCTTCGCCAATGGCAAAAAAAGTCCTGGGAATTTCTAATGTGACTCGTAAAGATGAAGTGCCTGATCACCCAGAATTGCTTATTGTTCCACCAAGAATGAATTTATATATGAAGCGAAATAGTGAAATTAATAATCTGCTCAAACGGTTTGTGGCAGATGAAGACCATTCTGTTTTTAGTGTAGATGAAAGCTTCATTGATATAACTGCTTCTCTGAAGTATTTTAATTGTGATACTGCTTATCGATTGGCCAAAATTATTCAACGTGTCATTTATAACCATATGGGGCTATACGTCACGATTGGCATTGGAGATAACCCATTGTTAGCAAAGCTGGCCCTAGATAACGAAGCAAAAAATACACCAGGTTTTGTTGCAGAATGGAGATATGAAGATGTACAAGAAAAAGTTTGGTCTATCTCCCCTATCACTGAATTTTGCGGGATTGGCAAGCGTATGGCTGCTCGTTTAAAGATGTCAGGAATTGAGTCGATTTATGATTTAGCACAAGCAGATCCTTATCTATTAAAACACCGCTTTGGTGTCATGGGATTACAACTGTTCGCACATGCTTGGGGCATTGATCGTAGTTTTTTAGGAGAAAAAAGCCAGGTGGCCAAAGAAAAATCATTCGGTAATAGTCAAGTATTACCTAGAGACTATGCTCGAAAGGATCAAATTGAATTAGTGCTGAAGGAACTTTCAGACCAGGTAGCAACCAGGTTGAGAAATTCAAATTGTCAAACTGAATGTGTTTCAATTTTTGTTGGTTATTCTAAAGGACAAGTTGATGGACTGGGCAGGTCTCATTGGCGAAAACAGCTTAAAATCGCTCGTAGCAACAACACAAAAGTGTTAACCGAGCATGTTTTGAAACTTTTTCGAGAAAACTATGTTCCTGGCATGGATATTCGAAATTTAGGAGTCTCCTTTGGAAAGCTGGTTTGGGATACTACACTTCAAATAGATCTCTTCTCCCCTCCTGAAGAACAAATAATAAACAATCAGTTAGACTTTCTAATTGATAAAATTCGTCAGAAATTTGGTTTTAAAGCATTGATCCATGCGTCCTCACTTCTTGAAGGGGCGACAGCTGTGAATCGTTCGGGCTTAGTTGGTGGTCATGCAGGTGGCAACGTCGGTCTTGGAGGTTAACAAATGAAGAAAACTAAAAGGAATTTACACCTTATAACGATTATGTAGACCGCCCTTTTGATTTGAAGTGGCCAACTGCTTTCCCTTTAGGAGAGTTGCAAGCAGCAATCAAAGAAACGGATGAATTTAATGCACGAGAGATTGAAAGACTGCCACAGCAATCTCAAGTACAAATAGAATACTTATTAGAACGCTCAATTAAACAAAATAAAGTGCTTGAAATCCAGTTGAACTCATTGGATGAATATGATCGTGTAAAACCGCATGTGTTTGGTGTTTTCCGTGGAATGGCTGAGTTTGATGTTGTTTTAATTAGTGATTTTCAAATCGATTTCTACGACATAAGGCACATTAAAATTCATAACTTTTTGAAATGGTCTGCAGTAGGAACTGTAGAAGAGCCTTTTATAGATGTAGAATTTTCAGAATTAACCGAAGAAGAAAGTAAAACAATTGATGCTTTCATTAACGACTATTACAGTGATGGAGATTTTTATGAAAACATATGATTACCAAGGAAAACTAATCAAAGAAGATACTACTACAACTAGTATTGCCTATGTGCAGTGCTCGTGTGGCTGTCTTGCAAGTAGAGTGTCGAGTGATTTAGACAAGTATAAATGCTCGTTATGTAAACGAATATACACGATTAAGAAGAATTCTATAATGCGGAATCATAAATTATAATATAAAAAAGAGAGTATATTAAATACTCTCTTTTTAGGTATACCAGTTTACTGGTATACCTAAGTTAAACTTACTACTTCTTTAAAAGTTCAATTTGTGTGTTATACATAGAATTGAATGCTTCTTGTTGGCGAGTAGAAAATTTTGTGTTTACATAATTATCTAGCAAGATGTTCAAAATATCATTTACTGTGGCTTTGGGCATGTTTTCTAAATCACCAAGAAAGGGTTTTAAAGTGTTTATTTTAAGATTGACTGAAGGAGATATTTTTTGAGTCATAGTAGCTTTATATCGTCGATCTACTGTAGAAGGCTTAACATCACTATTATCTGTGCTTGTTTTTTTAGATACTGATGTAGGTTTTGTAGCAAAATTATTTGTAGTATCTCTTGAAAAATTATCATTTCCTTTAACACTAACATGCTTTTCTTCTAAAGAAGATTTTTTCTTCTTAGTTTTGATAATAGGTTCGAAACTATTACTCATATTTTATCCCTCCAATTCTTCTAGTACTAGTTGATGTTGATCTAATTCATTTAATACGTCAATAAATACCTTATGCGCTTTAACGTCCCAACCGTCTGCTTTACCTGTGTAATTATGACTAATTTTAATTCCCTCAACATCGTAGACTTTTAAACGTTCTTGATATTTTACAACAGTGTTTAATACATTTCCTCCATATAATTCTTTTGCTTGTTCTAATACTTTATTGTCTACCCTACCCCCAGGACGCAACATACAAGGAATTATACCTAAGACCTGTAAATCATTATCGTATGTGTCAGCTAAGTATTGCATATAAGCGATATATGTTTGAGCACCGTCTAAAGATAACTCTTGTGTTTGAAGAACAATAATACAGTAATCTGCTGCAAGCATTGCATTATCACTAAAATCTGAAATAGTTGGTGGAACGTCAATATAAATTGCGTCATATTTCTCTTTAAGGGGTTTTAATAATGTATTTAAGTAATTTATTTGGTCAAATTCGTTAGACGGAAATTTTGTCATTAAAATTTTGGTGAGATTTCTAAAAGCAGTGTTAGCTGGAATGAGATCAAGGTTTTCTGAGATATTGGTGATTGCTGGTTCAAGACTACCTTCTTGAAAAGCTTCAGTAACAGTATAAGTGATTTCGGCTAAATCTCCCGTCTTAGCTAATACTCTAGTAGCGTTTCCTTGAGGGTCTAGATCAATTACTAACGTTTTTCGTCCTAATTGTAGTGCACTTTCATATGCAAGCATGGTTACTGTTTTAGTTTTACCAACCCCACCTTTAAAATTTCCAATAACATATACTTTTCCCATTGACAACTCCTCCTTAGTATACTTTTGATAACTTAAAAAGTATACCACCGCTATTTTTAATTGTCAATAAAAATTATTTCAAAAGTATACTGGAGTAAAAGTATACTAGTATACCAAGATACTAAAGCTAAGTATACTGGAAGAAAAGTATACTAGTATACTGGTATACTTTCCTTTAGCAAACCTTTTAACAAGCAAGATTTCTAAAGTATACTGGTATACCTTTGAATAAAAGTTTAAGTATACCAGTATACTGTCACGATAAAAGCAACAGTATACCAGTATACTTACGATCATATTTTGGAGTATACTGGTATACTATTGCTAAAGAAAATAAAAATAATGATTTACAAATTTAATTATGTACGGTATTTTTTAAGAGTATTGAATTTATAAATATTAAGATAAAAAAATAGAGACGGTAACTTACTTGATCGCCAAATCAAATAAGTTACAGAATCAAAAATGTACACCCATTTTCAATTCTTTTGCGTCCCTGGATGATAAACTACCACTACTAGTTTATCAGTATATTTGTAGAACTAGAGAGTTAGCCCTCTCTTTTCTTGGAAATTATACCATAGGATGAGCGATATATCAACGTTTTCAAGCATATTTCAGTGTGTAATTTAACTGATAATAAAGAGAAAAAGCGATGTTTCAAGAGAGTGGTGGTACTGGCGTACTGCTACTCTCTTTTTGTATATAAAAATTCAAGTAAGGCGGTGAGAAGATGAAAGTTTCTGACGTTATTTCAGTTATTTTAAAAAGTGGCATTCGTGAATACAAGTATTTAAACAGCAAAATTAAACCAATCGGCTATAAAGCTGAAGGGAAAAAGGTGCTATTTTTGGGTTTAGATCAAAGGAGTTAATGACGGAATCTCGTGGAATCGTTCTTACTTCTCAAGAAGCCTTAGCTGAAAATGAAGATAAATTTACTCATTGGACCCCTAATGTTTATAGTTATGGTGCATATGCTGATGATAATAGAACTATTGTTAAAGGCCACAACGAAAGAAACTTGCAACAAATCAATACTTTTGTAATCGATTTTGATCGCTCACTAGGTGAAATATTAGATTCTCAAATGATTCTCGATGCTGCAATTGATCTGGAACTGATGCCAACGCTAATTTTAGAAACTCAGGGGATTTCAAGCGTATTTCATTCTTGAAAATGCCTGGTACATTTCTTCAAAAATAATTATCAATCAATCGAAGTGGCCAAGAGAGTATCTGAAAATTTAAGAAAAGCATTTGCTGAAGTATTGCCTTCGGTCGATTTGGGGTGCAACCATTTTGGTATTGCACGTATTCCTAGAACAGACAATGTAGTCTATTACTACCCAGCACTGACACATGATATGCAACAACTAATCCAGTGGTCCATGAAATTTGAGCCAAAAAGAACACATAAAAAACCGAATCTTAATGTTGTTGCTGTAAAGATGAATCAGATTAAAGAGCAGTGGGTTAAAGTTTTAATTGATAATCCGCAAGTCGTCGGTACTAAAGGAAAACTAGGACGAAACAATGTAATTTTTACTTTATCTTTGGCTTACTATGCGTCAAAAATTGAACAAGACCGCTGTTTTGATGATATGGATGTATTCAACAGTTCTTTGAATTATCCTCTATCAGTTTCAGAAATAAAGAGAATTGTTAAGAGTGCTTACTCAGGTAAATATAAAGGCGCAAGCAAAACCTATGTGCAAGAACTAGTGTCAAATTGGGGATTAGAATCGTTATCTGAGGAAAAAATGTTTACACAGCAAAGAAATACTTGGTACAAATTTAAGAAGGAACGTCATAAAAGAAAAAAATCTCACCTTTCCGAATGGAAAAAAGATATTTTAGATTACCTTGAAACCCAGTGTTATAGATATCGACCTGAAGTTAGTATGAAGAAAACAGATTTGCAAGCGGCTGTTACTTTCAATGGGCAATCGATTCCTAAAAGATCACTTGACCGTGCACTACAAGAATTAGTGGCCGAAGGTAAATTATTTGTACAAACAAAAGCCGGTAGGGGTGGAGGACTAGTAGTTGCTACTCGGAAAGCATTAATTCGTACAGTTATTCAAGTAAAACAGCAAGTCAAATATGCTTATAAACAGGGTATTAAGACATTCTTTAAAGAAGCTGATATGTTAGTAAGACTGTTTGAACAAACTGATAAAAACAGTCAAAGAGCCAGAGAATACAAGCAATTAAAACTATGGAACACTGGATAAATTTAAACATGTCAACTGCCAATACATTATATTTCTTTTATACTTAACAGCTATATAATTTTTGTATTATTTTTTAGTTATTTGTTAAAATTATTTTATACAAGCCTTATTATTTGGTTAGTAACTTTTAACAACGGAGGGTGATAAAAATGAAGAAGTACAAAAGTTTTGTTTTTAGGTGTTTGGTTATTACCTTTGGTTTTAGCTAGTTGTGGTACAAATACTGCTACAAATGATTCACAAGATATAACCGAAAAAAGTAGAACAGGTAGCGACTTTGGCTGCAGGGACACCTGTTCAAAGTTTAGATCCAGCAACTGCTGTTGATCAAACGAGTATGACTTTATTATCCAACGTGATGGAAGGTTTATATCGATTAGATGAAAAAAATCAACCGCAACCAGCAATTGCAGCTGGGCAACCAAAAGTGACGAATAATGGCAAAACATATACCATTGTGATTAGAGATGGCGCTAAGTGGGCTGATGGTACACAAATAACTGCCAGTGATTTTGTGGCTGCGTGTCAAAGAGTTGTAGATCCTAAAACAGCTTCTCCAAATGTGGAACTGTTTTCTGCTATAAAAAATGCCAAAGAAATTGCTTCAGGAAAACAAGCAAAAGATACTTTAGCAGTGAAAAGTATTGGTGAGAAAACATTAGAAATTGAATTAGTTGAACCAACACCTTATTTTACTGATCTGTTATCCTTAACGGCTTACTATCCAGTACAGCAGAAAGCAATTAAAGAGTATGGGAAAGACTATGGTACTTCTCAAAAATCAATTGTAACAAATGGAGCATTTAACTTAACAAATTTAGAGGGAGTAGGCACTTCTGATAAGTGGACGATTTCTAAAAATAAAGAGTACTGGGATCAAAAAGATGTTTCTATGGATAAAATTAACTTCCAAGTAGTCAAAGAAATTAATACAGGAATAAATTTGTATAATGATGGACAACTAGATGATGCACCTTTGGCTGGGGAATATGCAAAACAATATAAAAAAGATAAAGAATATTCAACAACATTAATGGCCAATACAATGTTTTTAGAAATGAACCAAACTGGGGAAAATAAACTTTTACAAAACAAAAATGCCCGAAAAGCGATTAGCTATGCTATCGACCGGGAAAGTCTAGTTGAAAAATTACTAGATAATGGGTCCGTTGCTTCTGTTGGCGTAGTACCAAAAGAAATGGCTTTTAATCCAGTAAATAAAAAAGATTTTGCTAATGAAAAATTAGTGGAATTTAACAAAAAAAAAGCAGAAGAATATTGGGATAAGGCAAAAAAAGAAATTGATTTATCCAAAAATACTTCTTTAGATTTACTTGTAAGTGATGGAGAGTTTGAACAAAAGGCAGGAGAATTTCTGCAAGGACAGTTACAAGATAGCTTAGAAGGGTTCTGTTGCAAAGTTTTAAATCTACTATCAAATAAGGTAGAATAATAGAAAAAGATAGCAGGAGGAATGACGATGAATCCTTTTAAAGGAAAGCAATTTCAGCAGGATGTGATTATTGTAGCCGTGGGCTACTATCTTCGTTATAACCTTAGCTATCGTGAAGTTCAAGAAATCTTATATGATCGTGGCATTAACGTTTCTCATACGACGATTTATCGTTGGGTGCAAGAATATGGCAAACTACTCTATCAAATTTGGAAAAAGAAAAATAAACAATCCTTTTATTCATGGAAAATGGATGAAACGTACATCAAAATTAAAGGAAAATGGCATTATTTGTATCGAGCCATCGATGCAGATGGTTTAACCTTGGATATTTGGTTACGTAAAAAACGGGACACACAAGCAGCCTATGCTTTTCTTAAGCGGTTAGTGAAGCAGTTTGATGAACCGAAGGTTGTAGTCACAGATAAAGCCCCCTCTATTACAAGTGCCTTTAAGAAACTAAAAGAATACGGCTTTTATCAAGGGACAGAACATCGTACCATTAAATACCTGAATAATTTGATTGAACAAGACCATCGTCCAGTAAAGAGACGCAATAAATTCTATCGAAGTTTACGCACTGCCTCTACCACGATTAAAGGCATGGAAGCCATTCGAGGATTATATAAGAAAACCCGGAAAGAAGGCACTCTCTTCGGGTTTTCGGTCTGTACTGAAATCAAGGTATTATTGGGAATCCCAGCTTAAATCATAGATACCGTAAGGGATTTTATTCTTTATTTAAAACTTTGCAACAGAACCCTCGAACTTTAATAATAAGTTAGATGTTTTTGAAGAAAAGACTAAGCATGCAAGATTAAACTTTGAAACAACTGCAAAGCACTATATTAAACGACTTGATGAAGATAATTTGAAATTAGATTTTCAACAAGCTATTCAAGATGAATTAAGCGATACTAAAGACGAAATACGTGAAGTGACGAAACAAGCGAGAGAAGAAACAAAAGAGTATAAAGAAATCTTAGAAAGTAAAATAAAAGACCATAACAAAGTGGTTGATAAATCGAATACAGCGCTAAAAGTGATGACAAAAGGCGTTACAAATATATTTTTTGTGCTAATTATTTTTGTACTTGTAATGCTTGTGACAGGTCCGATAGGTCATTTCTTTGGTATTGAACATTTATATAGCTTTATTAATGGTTTTATTGATGACCACGAAAGTGCATGGCGATATTTGATGTTGATACTTTATGCAGTACCCTATGTATTCTTCGCTATCATTCTGTGGCTCATAGCATTGTTTTTTAGAGTATTTAATGACCTTTAGGTAGATTTATATATAAAAAGGGCTAAATACGCAAAATACCCCCTTAAAATGCAAAATAAATGCAAATAAGGGGGTAACTCCTTATGAAAAAACAACTAATAGTATTATAACACGTTTTTATGCCGAGAAAACTTATTGGTTGGAATGGGCTATGTGTTAGCTAACTTGTTAGCGAGTTGGTTGGACTTGAATTGGGATTAATCCCAAGAAAGTACCAACTCAACAACACATAAAGCCCTGTAGGTTCCGACCAATAAGGAAATTGGAATAAAGCAACGAAAGGAGTTGAGTAAAATGAGTGAGAAAACGAAGAAAATCATTCGAGTATCATTAGCTTTTTCACAAGTAGTAGTGCAATCATTGATAGTTTATTATACTTACCAGCAATATAAATTATCTAAAGAGAATTAAGTTTTGATTATGTAATAAGTTTTGGTACTAAAAAAGACTTGATCTAATTAGACCAAGTCTTTTGTTAGTGTTATATTAATAACAAAATAAAAATAAGAAGTCGCTCACTCCCCGACCAAAGTTTGTGAGCAAAATAAACAGTCGATGTTTGTTTCTTAATTGTATATCTTGATATTAAACGATTTAAGATTATTCTTCAAGATATATATTCGCAAATGTAATTGGAAAAGCGACTTCTTAAACAAAATTAAGGAGTCGCTTTTTATGGCAAAAATAACGAAAAATGAGCAAGAAAATTTGGTGGAAAATTACACAAAAAAACCGGCGTACTCCAAACTAGTCAAGTCCAGACTCCTGTGTAAAATGCTATACAATGTTTTTACCATTTCTACTTATCAAAATTGATGTATTTTCTTGAAGAATAAATCCATTCATCATGTAGGTCCATAAGAACGGCTCCAATTAAGCGATTGGCTGATGTTTGATTGGGGAAGATGCGAATAATCTTTTCTCTTCTGCGTACTTCTTGATTCAGTCGTTCAATTAGATTGGTACTCTTTAGTCGATTGTGGGAATTTCCTTGTACGGTATATTGAAAGGCGTCTTCGAATCCATCATCCAATGATGCGCAAGCTTTTGAATATTTTGGTTGATCGATATAATCATGAATCAATCGATTTTTAGCCTCACGCGCTAAGTTAATATCTGTGAACTTAAAAATTCCTTTAACAGCTTCTCTGAAAGATTTTGAATTTTTTTTAGGAATGGTGGTAAAGATATTTCTTAGGAAGTGAACTTGGCATCTTTGCCAACTTACGTTGGTGAAGGATTTTCTAATGGCAGAGACTAATCCTTTGTGCGCATCAGAAATAACGAGTTCCGTACCTTGTAAACCGCGTTCTTTTAGGTATTCAAAAAATGTTGTCCAGGTCTCTTCGCTTTCGCCACTTTGAATCATGAAGCCGATAATTTCACGGTCGCCATCTTTGGTTATTCCAATCGCTATATGACAGCTTTTTGAGAGTACTCGATTTTCTTCTCGTACTTTTATATAGAGTACATCGGTCATTAAGTAAGGATAATTTTTTTCTGATAATAAACGATTCTGCCACTCGTTAACCATAGGTTCTAGCTGTTCTGTTAAGCTAGAAACGAAGGACTTAGAGACGGATTTACCACAAAGTTCTTCCACAATTTTTGATACTTTACGAGTTGAAACGCCTGATACATACATTTCCAACATTGAAGCCATGAGGGCTTTTTCGTTTCGTTGATAACGTTCAAACACTGTGGGTGAAAAATGGCCATCACGTGTTCTGGGTACTTTTAATTCTAGCGTGCCTACACGTGTCGTAAAGCTGCGCTCATAATAGCCATTTCGTTGACTTTGTCGGTTTTCTGTTCGTTCATATTCTTTTGCTTGAATATATTCTGTTCGTTGATTTTCCATTAGTTGATTAAATACCGTTGTTAAAATATTTTTAGAAACGTCATCCTTTACAGAATATTCAATAATGCTTTGAATCTCTTCGCTTTTCAGTGTAAAATGTACTTGGGTCATGTAAAAGTCCTCCTGGGTATGTTTTTGTCGTTAAAAACATTGTACCGTAAAAGGACTGTTATATGGCCTTTTACTTTACACAATTATACGGACTTTATCGACAAACTGATAAATTAAAAGATTCAGTAAATAATTCCATCGAAGATATTATCAATGAAAAGAGTTTAACTTTAAGTAATCAAGTAAAAGAATTAGAAAAAGAATATGAAAGCAAAATACAAGAAGCAGAAACAATAAAAGATGAGAGTATATTAAAAGCAGCAACTCACCACTATGAAAAACAGAAACAAAAATTGAGGAGTCTTTTACAGAAGAAATTAACAAAGAAGTTGAAAAACGATCAATACTGTTGTGGAAGAACAAATAGAAAAAGTGGAAGAAAAGAAAAGAAGACAACAGAAGATGATGTTCGAGATCATTTACGAGGATTTGCCCGTACAATTCCTGCATTCTTAATGGCATACGGAGTTGAAGATACAAGATTAGAAAATTTTGAGGTTAATATTGATGAAGCCACATTCGAAGATTTGACGAGTATTACAATAGAGGAATTCAAGAGGCTCCGTGATGGATTTGAGTATCCAGATAATAATGGGGAAACTAAAGTTATCCCAGGATTATTCAATGAAGTTGTATTTAATGCTAGTATCCAGGAATTTTTGGAGACAAAAAACCGTTTGGCAAATTATTTTGATGATAGCTTGCAAGAGGACATTTTTGATTATATCCCACCACAGAAAACAAATCAGATATTTACACCAAGACGTGTTGTAAAATCGATGGTAGATTCCTTAGAAAAAAGAATTCCAGGAATTTTTTCGGATAAAACAAGGAAATTTGCAGACTTATATGTTAAAAGCGGTATGTACATTACAGAAATAGTCAAGAGATTAAATCATGGATTAAAAGATCAGATTCCAAATCAACAGGAACGTATTAAATGGATTCTTGAAAATCAAGTTTATGCATGTGCTCCAAGTAATATTATTTATAATATTGCCAAGAACTACATATTGGGAGAAATGGAGCATGTTTCTAATACAAATATTATTGAACTTGATACACTGGCTTTGGCAAAGGAAGCAAAGTTATCAGAATGTATTTATAAGGAATTCGGAGATGTTAAGATGAAATTTGATGTAATTATAGGAAATCCTCCATATCAAGAAGAAAATACTGAAAGGAATAGAGATGACGCTATCTATCACTTATTCTTAGATGAGGCGTACAAGATCGCAGAGAAGGTTGTTATGATTACGCCAGCAAGATTTTTATTTAATGTTGGATCGACTCCAAAAATTTGGAATGAAAAAATGCTAAATGATAAACACTTATCTGTTGAAATGTATGAACGGAAAAGTGAAAAAATCTTTCCTAATACATCGATTATTGGTGGAATCGCAGTCACTTATCGTGATGCCTCAAAAATCCTAGGACCTATTGGAACTTTTACACCGTATCAAGAATTAAATTCAATATTGAGTAAAGTAAAAGAAATTAACCAAGAAAGTAACTTTAGTTCACTGATGTTCGTACAAAATAAATTTAATTTAGATAAGCTATATCGTGATTTTCCAGATTTTGAAACACGTCTTGGAGGAAATGGACGTGAACGCCGTTTAACATCTTCAATATTTAATGTATTACCTGAAATTTTTTCAGATAAAAAAACAAAAGAACATAATCTGGCAATTTACGGTAGAGAAAATAATAAGCGAACATATAAATATGTCTCTAAAGAATATATTGAGGAACATCCAAATATGTATAAATGGAAGGTTTTTGTTCCAGCAGCAAATGGTGCTTCGGGTACAATAGGAGATAGTCCAGCAAGAATTATTAGTTTCCCGGTCTTAGGTGAACCTAATTCTGGTCATACCCAAACCTTTATAAGTTTAGGAGCTTTTGATACGAAGTTTGAAGGTGAAGCGTTGTTAAAATACATCAAGTCAAAATTCGCCCGTGCGATGCTAGGTGTATTAAAAGTAACGCAAAATAATAAGACTCAAGAAACATGGTCAAAAGTGCCTGTATTAGATTTCACAAAAGATTCTGATATCGATTGGGAGAAACCCTTGCCTGAAATTGATCAGAGTATATATAAAAAATTTAGTTTGAATCAAAATGAGATTGATTTTATAGAAAACCATATAACGTACCTTGATGAAGAAAGTTTAAATAATTTATAAGTCAAGATAGATACTTGTGATTAAAAAAGTAATTGTATTCAACTGGCATCTATTTTTGGTTCAAATTGGTTCAAGTAATATCAATATCAATCTATTTCCATACATTTTTATCTATATAACATTTCCCAAAACGTTGATATAAATGGATTAGGATGTATTCAACACACGTCGTATTTTTATATTTGCTATAGCTGTTGCTATAATTGTTAATATGCTAAGCGGGGGGAAATTATACAAATCTGGTTTATTTTTAGTGTTAGTCTTAGTTGTCTTAGACATAATAGAGTCTAAAAAAAAATAAATGGACTATAGATTAAAAGGCTAGATACGATTCAAGAAAAAATGTGGTAATTAATTCGCCTTGTATGCTTTAAGACCATTTGTTAATATTAAGGAACGGAACTCTCAAAGAATTCCGTACTCTAATTTGCAGGCTCTCACTCTTTTAGAGTGAGAGTTTTTATTAGATTTTCAAATTATTTAATAAAGTGATACAATGAGTTGATCATACAAATCAAAAGAAGAAGCAGGGTAAGAGTTTACCTACGCTTCTTTTTTTGTGTGTTTAGCTATTTCTTCTTTACAATATCGAACATACGTTTGTATAATGTAAAAAGAAGGGGTGTTATTCATGTTTGATTATTCGAAAGAACCAGTAAATGATTATTTTCTAATCGACATGAAGTCTTTTTATGCGAGTGTCGAATGTATAGAAAGAAATTTAGATCCATTAACAACAGAACTTGTTGTTATGAGTCGAGGTGACAATACTGGTTCAGGATTGATATTAGCTTCTTCTCCTGAAGCAAAAAAGCGGTATGGTATTACAAATGTGAGTAGACCACGTGATTTACCACAACCATTTCCTAAAACACTACATGTTGTTCCACCACGTATGAAACTATATATCAAGCGAAATATGCAGGTAAATAATATTTTCAGAAGATATGTGGCTGATGAAGATCTACTGATTTACTCGATCGATGAATCAATCTTAAAAGTGACCCGATCACTGAATCTTTTTACGACTGAAGGAACACGAAGCCAACGTAGAAAGAAGCTCGCTCAAATGATCCAAGAACGTATTAAAGAAGAGCTAGGATTGATTGCTGCAGTAGGTGTCGGAGATAATCCCTTGTTAGCCAAACTTGCCTTAGACAACGAAGCGAAGAACAATGAAGGATTTATTGCCGAATGGACGTATCAAAATGTTCCTGATAAAGTATGGAATATTCCTGAAATGACAGACTTTTGGGGTATCGGTTCTCGAATGAAAAAAAGGCTCAACCAAATGGGGATCATGAGTATCAAAGATTTAGCTAATTGGAATCCATACACCATTAAGAGCCGTTTAGGCGTGATTGGGTTACAGCTGTACTTCCATGCAAATGGTATTGATCGAACTGACATAGCAATACCACTAGAACCGTCAAAGGAAAAATCTTATGGCAATTCACAAGTGTTACCACGAGATTATACTAGAAGAAATGAAATCGAACTGGTCGTAAAAGAAATGGCTGAGCAAGTAGCAATCCGTATTAGGCAACACCACTGTAAAACAGGTTGTGTTCATTTACACATTGGAACGTCGATCTTAGAAACGAGACCAGGGTTTTCACACCAGATGAAGATACCTATCACGGTTCTGTTGCAAAGTTTTAAATCTACTATCAAATAAGGTAGAATAATAGAAAAAGATAGCAGGAGGAATGACGATGAATCATTTTAAAGGAAAGCAATTTCAGCAGGATGTGATTATTGTAGCCGTGGGCTACTATCTTCGTTATAACCTTAGCTATCGTGAAGTTCAAGAAATCTTATATGATCGTGGCATTAACGTTTCTCATACGACGATTTATCGTTGGGTGCAAGAATATGGCAAACTACTCTATCAAATTTGGAAAAAGAAAAATAAAAATCCTTTTATTCATGGAAAATGGATGAAACGTACATCAAAATTAAAGGAAAATGGCATTATTTGTATCGAGCCATCGATGCAGATGGTTTAACCTTGGATATTTGGTTACGTAAAAAACGGGACACACAAGCAGCCTATGCTTTTCTTAAGCGGTTAGTGAAGCAGTTTGATGAACCGAAGGTTGTAGTCACAGATAAAGCCCCCTCTATTACAAGTGCCTTTAAGAAACTAAAAGAATACGGCTTTTATCAAGGGACAGAACATCGTACCATTAAATACCTGAATAATTTGATTGAACAAGACCATCGTCCAGTAAAGAGACGCAATAAATTCTATCGAAGTTTACGCACTGCCTCTACCACGATTAAAGGCATGGAAGCCATTCGAGGATTATATAAGAAAACCCGAAAAGAAGGCACTCTCTTCGGGTTTTCGGTCTGTACTGAAATCAAGGTATTATTGGGAATCCCAGCTTAAATCATAGATACCGTAAGGGATTTTATTCTTTATTTAAAACTTTGCAACAGAACCAGTTAAAATTTTTACATTTTATAATATAGAACCAATAGATTCATATAGTGCCAAGTTAAAAGCTAAAGATTTTATAAATAATGATGAAAATAAGTGAAGGCCAACAGATTACTGTTAGCCTGTACATGTTTATTACTAATAGATATGCTTGATTGTAAATTTGTAGTGAAGTACAATTTATTTTAAGAGTATATTTGTAATATTCTGTATAAGAAATTATTTAAGGAAGGAACAAATTTAATGAAGAAGAAAAAAATGATGAAGAACTTAAATTTTGTAATCTTACCTTTGTTATTAGGGGTTTGTATTTCATTAATATGGAATATACCATTTTTTGCTGTTTCTGGAGCTATTTACTTTGTACTTTTAGTTTTTTTGGTTCCGTCAGTTGACTTTGCCTTTACAGATTTCAATACTATACGAATAAATCCGCATTACAGAGGAAGAAGAAAGATAATTTTATCTAATGATACATTGACATTAGTATTAGTTTTAATAGCACTAATAGTATCTGTGGTACTATCATATTTTTATTATAGATAAGAAGTATAATGGTAAGAAGGGATGAAAAAAATCAAATATAAAACCATAAGGATAGATAAATATTTATAAGGTCAAAAACTTTTAAGTTTTTGACCTCTTTATTTTTCGTGCTATACTTGGAATTATCAAGTGTCAAAAATTATGTTCAGAAAAGGTGAGGAAATTTTGGCCATTTATGGTTATTCAAGAGTGAGTACTAGTAATCAAGATTACAAAACCCAGATTCAAAAACTAGAAAAAGCCGGAGCAGAAAAATATTCAGTGAAAAATATACGGGAATAAAAAAAGAAGGAAGAAAAGAATTAGAAGAACTACTATCTATTGTAAAACCTGGCGATAAAGTTTTAGTGACGAAAATTGATCGGCTAGCTAGAAGTATCGTTGATTTAAATTCGATTATCTCTTCTTTAAATAATTCAGGAGTGACTATCACCTTCTTAGATAATGCCCTAACCTTTGAACCAAATAAAAGTGATTCTATGCAAACGTTAATGATGAATATGCTGGGTAGCTTTGCGCAATTCGAAAGAGATTTAATCGTGACGAGAACGCAAGAAGGGAAACAGTGGCATCGAGCGAACAATAAAAATTATCGAGAAGGACGTCCGAAAAGAGTTCTAAATGATAAATACAAACATGCACTAGAGCTAATGGAAACAAACAGCATGCGAGAAGTGGAAAGGAAAACAGGTATTTCTTTATCTACTCTCAAACGAATCAAGAAACAAGCAAAGGAAGAACAGTTACTTAATGAGAAATAATTCAGGAGTAGTTATAATGGAAAATAGAGAGAAAATTATTCAATTGTTCAAAAATCCTTTAGTAACAGGTTATGGGATTGAGATAATGTCAAACGGGCGACTTTATTCAGCAAACTTCCAAAGATATAAGAATCGAGCAAAGAAAGAAGAGAACCCATTGATTATTTTTGAGAGCATGACAGAAAAAGTTGAGCAGGTATTTTTAGAATTAGCTGAAGAAGTCATACGAACGAACCCTAAAACAAAACAAGAATTCAATGAAATGATTAGAGAATATAGTTATAAGGAGAATAGCAAATGATAGCTCGAAAAAAATATGATCATTTTGGTATTGAAATTGGTATGTGGAACCGAGACAATGTAGTAAATAAAATAGAGTGTGATTGTGGCCAACGGGCCAATAAAGTACGAGGCAAGCATGAATTTTTTGAATGTGCTGACTGTGGTCGTTGTTACCATAAAGAACTTGGAGAATATGTGCCACTTGAAAATAGTAATAAGGGATAAAAAAGAAAGAAGGAAAAGTTATGAAGAATAATCAAATGGAAATCAAGTTAAAGGAAATCATGGATAAACAAGGAATGACAATTGACGAACTGAAAAGAAATGTACAAATAGACCCAGTATTACTAGATGGAATGTACAATGAAGGACTATTTGATGATACAAAAGTAGGTGTACAAACAATCAGTGAGTTAATGATTGCCTTAAATATTTCAAAAATAAATGAATTAGTACCAAAAGTAAAATAAGAAACTAGAATTTAGATTTGAGAGAGCAATTCTAAGCCATTTTCACAAATATTGATCGGTAGTTATGCAATGAAGGTGTTTTAACGTTCGCTTTTACATGATTAAATGGTGATCTGCAGGCGGAAATAATAAAAATATTTCTATTTAAATACGAATAATTTTTTATACCAGGAACATGGTCAAACCCGAAAAGACGAATAATTAGTTTCGCTTTGCTCAACTGGCCTTCAACGTTTTAGTTTGGTTTCCCTTTCGTTTAGTCAGCTCAACCAAATGAAAAGTTCTTAGGTTGGGGGAATCTATACGACGGCCCGAAAATAGTAATAAGAGATAAAATGAAAAAGGACATAACCTTTACAAATATTCAAGGCTATGTCCTTTTAAGACTAAATTTTGTGATCAATAAGAGGATGTCCATATCCAGCCTCTTGTTTTACTTCAGTAGTTAAAGCAAAAGATGTCCCGATAACACCTAGAGCAACTAAAAGCAATGAACCTAGTGCTAATTTTTTCATAAGAAAACTACCTCCTTTCTTTTTCATTATATTTATATTAACATGTAATTATATATATGTTAATATAAGATGAGAAAAAAGGAGGTTTAAACATGAAAAAAAATATTCTAGAAGAATATAGAGCTACTAAAAATAAAGGAGAAGATTTTTACATTGGTTATTGGTTAGAAATTGAATACCTTTGGAAAAGTAGTTATCGCGATTATATTATGGCTGTTGTGGTTAAAATACGCATTCAATCTAGTATTCATGGTGAACTTTCTAAAAGTAATAGTATTAATTACAATTATTTACTGGCTGGCTGATATCTACTTGCGCGTTAAAACAAACTAAAAAATAATGACTGTAGATTTCTGAGCTACTTTAAATTTAAAATAATTCGGAAAACTGAAATTTTGTTGTTGCAAAAAAGAACGTTAGTTCGTATAATGTAACTCGAAAGGACGGTTTTTTGCATGAAATTTGATTATTCCAAAGAACCTCGGAGAGATGTTCTTTGCATCGATGTAAAATCCTTTTACGCGAGCGTAGAATGTGTAGAACGTGGCTTAGATCCCCTTAAAACAATGCTTATAGTGATGAGTGGTGCGGATAATGCAGGCGGACTTGTACTTGCTGCTTCGCCAATGGCAAAAAAAGTCCTGGGAATTTCTAATGTGACTCGTAAAGATGAAGTGCCTGATCACCCAGAATTGCTTATTGTTCCACCAAGAATGAATTTATATATGAAGCGAAATAGTGAAATTAATAATCTGCTCAAACGGTTTGTGGCAGATGAAGACCATTCTGTTTTTAGTGTAGATGAAAGCTTCATTGATATAACTGCTTCTCTGAAGTATTTTAATTGTGATACTGCTTATCGATTGGCCAAAATTATTCAACGTGTCATTTATAACCATATGGGGCTATACGTCACGATTGGCATTGGAGATAACCCATTGTTAGCAAAGCTGGCCCTAGATAACGAAGCAAAAATACACCAGGTTTTGTTGCAGAATGGAGATATGAAGATGTACAAGAAAAAGTTTGGTCTATCTCCCTATCACTGAATTTTGCGGGATTGGCAAGCGTATGGCTGCTCGTTTAAAGATGTCAGGAATTGAGTCGATTTATGATTTAGCACAAGCAGATCCTTATCTATTAAAACACCGCTTTGGTGTCATGGGATTACAACTGTTCGCACATGCTTGGGGCATTGATCGTAGTTTTTAGGAGAAAAAGCCAGGTGGCCAAAGAAAAATCATTCGGTAATAGTCAAGTATTACCTAGAGACTATGCTCGAAAGGATCAAATTGAATTAGTGCTGAAGGAACTTTCAGACCAGGTAGCAACCAGGTTGAGAAATTCAAATTGTCAAACTGAATGTGTTTCAATTTTTGTTGGTTATTCTAAAGGACAAGTTGATGGACTGGGCAGGTCTCATTGGCGAAAACAGCTTAAAATCGCTCGTAGCAACAACACAAAAGTGTTAACCGAGCATGTTTTGAAACTTTTCGAGAAAACTATGTTCCTGGCATGGATATTCGAAATTTAGGAGTCTCCTTTGGAAAGCTGGTTTGGGATACTACACTTCAAATAGATCTCTTCTCCCCTCCTGAAGAACAAATAATAAACAATCAGTTAGACTTTCTAATTGATAAAATTCGTCAGAAATTTGGTTTTAAAGCATTGATCCATGCGTCCTCACTTCTTGAAGGGGCGACAGCTGTGAATCGTTCGGGCTTAGTTGGTGGTCATGCAGGTGGCAACGTCGGTCTTGGAGGTTAACAAATGAAGAAAACTAAAAAGGAATTTACACCTTATAACGATTATGTAGACCGCCCTTTTGATTTGAAGTGGCCAACTGCTTTCCCTTTAGGAGAGTTGCAAGCAGCAATCAAAGAAACGGATGAATTTAATGCACGAGAGATTGAAAGACTGCCACAGCAATCTCAAGTACAAATAGAATACTTATTAGAACGCTCAATTAAACAAAATAAAGTGCTTGAAATCCAGTTGAACTCATTGGATGAATATGATCGTGTAAAACCGCATGTGTTTGGTGTTTTCCGTGGAATGGCTGAGTTTGATGTTGTTTTAATTAGTGATTTTCAAATCGATTTCTACGACATAAGGCACATTAAAATTCATAACTTTTTGAAATGGTCTGCAGTAGGAACTGTAGAAGAGCCTTTTATAGATGTAGAATTTTCAGAATTAACCGAAGAAGAAAGTAAAACAATTGATGCTTTCATTAACGACTATTACAGTGATGGAGATTTTTATGAAAACATATGATTACCAAGGAAAACTAATCAAAGAAGATACTACTACAACTAGTATTGCCTATGTGCAGTGCTCGTGTGGCTGTCTTGCAAGTAGAGTGTCGAGTGATTTAGACAAGTATAAATGCTCGTTATGTAAACGAATATACACGATTAAGAAGAATTCTATAATGCGGAATCATAAATTATAATATAAAAAAGAGAGTATATTAAATACTCTTTTTTTAGGTATACCAGTATACTGGTATACCTAAGTTAAACTTACTACTTCTTTAAAAGTTCAATTTGTGTGTTATACATAGAATTGAATGCTTCTTGTTGGCGAGTAGAAAATTTTGTGTTTACATAATTATCTAGCAAGATGTTCAAAATATCATTTACTGTGGCTTTGGGCATGTTTTCTAAATCACCAAGAAAGGGTTTTAAAGTGTTTATTTTAAGATTGACTGAAGGAGATATTTTTTGAGTCATAGTAGCTTTATATCGTCGATCTACTGTAGAAGGCTTAACATCACTATTATCTGTGCTTGTTTTTTTAGATACTGATGTAGGTTTTGTAGCAAAATTATTTGTAGTATCTCTTGAAAAATTATCATTTCCTTTAACACTAACATGCTTTTCTTCTAAAGAAGATTTTTTCTTCTTAGTTTTGATAATAGGTTCGAAACTATTACTCATATTTTATCCCTCCAATTCTTCTAGTACTAGTTGATGTTGATCTAATTCATTTAATACGTCAATAAATACCTTATGCGCTTTAACGTCCCAACCGTCTGCTTTACCTGTGTAATTATGACTAATTTTAATTCCCTCAACATCGTAGACTTTTAAACGTTCTTGATATTTTACAACAGTGTTTAATACATTTCCTCCATATAATTCTTTTGCTTGTTCTAATACTTTATTGTCTACCCTACCCCCAGGACGCAACATACAAGGAATTATACCTAAGACCTGTAAATCATTATCGTATGTGTCAGCTAAGTATTGCATATAAGCGATATATGTTTGAGCACCGTCTAAAGATAACTCTTGTGTTTGAAGAACAATAATACAGTAATCTGCTGCAAGCATTGCATTATCACTAAAATCTGAAATAGTTGGTGGAACGTCAATATAAATTGCGTCATATTTCTCTTTAAGGGGTTTTAATAATGTATTTAAGTAATTTATTTGGTCAAATTCGTTAGACGGAAATTTTGTCATTAAAATTTTGGTGAGATTTCTAAAAGCAGTGTTAGCTGGAATGAGATCAAGGTTTTCTGAGATATTGGTGATTGCTGGTTCAAGACTACCTTCTTGAAAAGCTTCAGTAACAGTATAAGTGATTTCGGCTAAATCTCCCGTCTTAGCTAATACTCTAGTAGCGTTTCCTTGAGGGTCTAGATCAATTACTAACGTTTTTCGTCCTAATTGTAGTGCACTTTCATATGCAAGCATGGTTACTGTTTTAGTTTTACCAACCCCACCTTTAAAATTTCCAATAACATATACTTTTCCCATTGACAACTCCTCCTTAGTATACTTTTGATAACTTAAAAAAAGTATACCACCGCTATTTTTAATTGTCAATAAAAATTATTTCAAAAGTATACTGGAGTAAAAGTATACTAGTATACCAAGATACTAAAGCTAAGTATACTGGAAGAAAAGTATACTAGTATACTGGTATACTTTCCTTTAGCAAACCTTTTAACAAGCAAGATTTCTAAAGTATACTGGTATACCTTTGAATAAAAGTTTAAGTATACCAGTATACTGTCACGATAAAAGCAACAGTATACCAGTATACTTACGATCATATTTTGGAGTATACTGGTATACTATTGCTAAAGAAAATAAAAAATAATGATTTACAAATTTAATTATGTACGGTATTTTTTAAGAGTATTGAATTTATAAATATTAAGATAAAAAAATAGAGACGGTAACTTACTTGATCGCCAAATCAAATAAGTTACAGAATCAAAAATGTACACCCATTTTCAATTCTTTTGCGTCCCTGGATGATAAACTACCACTACTAGTTTATCAGTATATTTGTAGAACTAGAGAGTTAGCCCTCTCTTTTCTTGGAAATTATACCATAGGATGAGCGATATATCAACGTTTTCAAGCATATTTCAGTGTGTAATTTAACTGATAATAAAGAGAAAAAGCGATGTTTCAAGAGAGTGGTGGTACTGGCGTACTGCTACTCTCTTTTTGTATATAAAAATTCAAGTAAGGCGGTGAGAAGATGAAAGTTTCTGACGTTATTTCAGTTATTTTAAAAAGTGGCATTCGTGAATACAAGTATTTAAACAGCAAAATTAAACCAATCGGCTATAAAGCTGAAGGGAAAAAGGTGCTATTTTTGGGTTTAGATCAAAGGAGTTAATGACGGAATCTCGTGGAATCGTTCTTACTTCTCAAGAAGCCTTAGCTGAAAATGAAGATAAATTTACTCATTGGACCCCTAATGTTTATAGTTATGGTGCATATGCTGATGATAATAGAACTATTGTTAAAGGCCACAACGAAAGAAACTTGCAACAAATCAATACTTTTGTAATCGATTTTGATCGCTCACTAGGTGAAATATTAGATTCTCAAATGATTCTCGATGCTGCAATTGATCTGGAACTGATGCCAACGCTAATTTTAGAAACTCCAGGGGGATTTCAAGCGTATTTCATTCTTGAAAATGCCTGGTACATTTCTTCAAAAAATAATTATCAATCAATCGAAGTGGCCAAGAGAGTATCTGAAAATTTAAGAAAAGCATTTGCTGAAGTATTGCCTTCGGTCGATTTGGGGTGCAACCATTTTGGTATTGCACGTATTCCTAGAACAGACAATGTAGTCTATTACTACCCAGCACTGACACATGATATGCAACAACTAATCCAGTGGTCCATGAAATTTGAGCCAAAAAGAACACATAAAAAACCGAATCTTAATGTTGTTGCTGTAAAGATGAATCAGATTAAAGAGCAGTGGGTTAAAGTTTTAATTGATAATCCGCAAGTCGTCGGTACTAAAGGAAAACTAGGACGAAACAATGTAATTTTTACTTTATCTTTGGCTTACTATGCGTCAAAAATTGAACAAGACCGCTGTTTTGATGATATGGATGTATTCAACAGTTCTTTGAATTATCCTCTATCAGTTTCAGAAATAAAGAGAATTGTTAAGAGTGCTTACTCAGGTAAATATAAAGGCGCAAGCAAAACCTATGTGCAAGAACTAGTGTCAAATTGGGGATTAGAATCGTTATCTGAGGAAAAAATGTTTACACAGCAAAGAAATACTTGGTACAAATTTAAGAAGGAACGTCATAAAAGAAAAAAATCTCACCTTTCCGAATGGAAAAAAGATATTTTAGATTACCTTGAAACCCAGTGTTATAGATATCGACCTGAAGTTAGTATGAAGAAAACAGATTTGCAAGCGGCTGTTACTTTCAATGGGCAATCGATTCCTAAAGATCACTTGACCGTGCACTACAAGAATTAGTGGCCGAAGGTAAATTATTTGTACAAACAAAAGCCGGTAGGGGTGGAGGACTAGTAGTTGCTACTCGGAAAGCATTAATTCGTACAGTTATTCAAGTAAAACAGCAAGTCAAATATGCTTATAAACAGGGTATTAAGACATTCTTTAAAGAAGCTGATATGTTAGTAAGACTGTTTGAACAAACTGATAAAAACAGTCAAAGAGCCAGAGAATACAAGCAATTAAAACTATGGAACACTGGATAAATTTAAACATGTCAACTGCCAATACATTATATTTCTTTTATACTTAACAGCTATATAATTTTTGTATTATTTTTTTTAGTTATTTGTTAAAATTATTTTATACAAGCCTTATTATTTGGTTAGTAACTTTTAACAACGGAGGGTGATAAAAATGAAGAAGTACAAAAGTTTTTTTTTTAGGTGTTTGGTTATTACCTTTGGTTTTAGCTAGTTGTGGTACAAATACTGCTACAAATGATTCACAAGATATAACCGAAAAAAGTAGAACAGGTAGCGACTTTGGCTGCAGGGACACCTGTTCAAAGTTTAGATCCAGCAACTGCTGTTGATCAAACGAGTATGACTTTATTATCCAACGTGATGGAAGGTTTATATCGATTAGATGAAAAAAATCAACCGCAACCAGCAATTGCAGCTGGGCAACCAAAAGTGACGAATAATGGCAAAACATATACCATTGTGATTAGAGATGGCGCTAAGTGGGCTGATGGTACACAAATAACTGCCAGTGATTTTGTGGCTGCGTGTCAAAGAGTTGTAGATCCTAAAACAGCTTCTCCAAATGTGGAACTGTTTTCTGCTATAAAAAATGCCAAAGAAATTGCTTCAGGAAAACAAGCAAAAGATACTTTAGCAGTGAAAAGTATTGGTGAGAAAACATTAGAAATTGAATTAGTTGAACCAACACCTTATTTTACTGATCTGTTATCCTTAACGGCTTACTATCCAGTACAGCAGAAAGCAATTAAAGAGTATGGGAAAGACTATGGTACTTCTCAAAAATCAATTGTAACAAATGGAGCATTTAACTTAACAAATTTAGAGGGAGTAGGCACTTCTGATAAGTGGACGATTTCTAAAAATAAAGAGTACTGGGATCAAAAAGATGTTTCTATGGATAAAATTAACTTCCAAGTAGTCAAAGAAATTAATACAGGAATAAATTTGTATAATGATGGACAACTAGATGATGCACCTTTGGCTGGGGAATATGCAAAACAATATAAAAAAGATAAAGAATATTCAACAACATTAATGGCCAATACAATGTTTTTAGAAATGAACCAAACTGGGGAAAATAAACTTTTACAAAACAAAAATGCCCGAAAAGCGATTAGCTATGCTATCGACCGGGAAAGTCTAGTTGAAAAATTACTAGATAATGGGTCCGTTGCTTCTGTTGGCGTAGTACCAAAAGAAATGGCTTTTAATCCAGTAAATAAAAAGATTTTGCTAATGAAAATTAGTGGAATTTAACAAAAAAAGCAGAAGAATATTGGGATAAGGCAAAAAAAGAAATTGATTTATCCAAAAATACTTCTTTAGATTTACTTGTAAGTGATGGAGAGTTTGAACAAAAGGCAGGAGAATTTCTGCAAGGACAGTTACAAGATAGCTTAGAAGGGTTCTGTTGCAAAGTTTTAAATCTACTATCAAATAAGGTAGAATAATAGAAAAAGATAGCAGGAGGAATGACGATGAATCCTTTTAAAGGAAAGCAATTTCAGCAGGATGTGATTATTGTAGCCGTGGGCTACTATCTTCGTTATAACCTTAGCTATCGTGAAGTTCAAGAAATCTTATATGATCGTGGCATTAACGTTTCTCATACGACGATTTATCGTTGGGTGCAAGAATATGGCAAACTACTCTATCAAATTTGGAAAAAGAAAAATAAACAATCCTTTTATTCATGGAAAATGGATGAAACGTACATCAAAATTAAAGGAAAATGGCATTATTTGTATCGAGCCATCGATGCAGATGGTTTAACCTTGGATATTTGGTTACGTAAAAAACGGGACACACAAGCAGCCTATGCTTTTCTTAAGCGGTTAGTGAAGCAGTTTGATGAACCGAAGGTTGTAGTCACAGATAAAGCCCCCTCTATTACAAGTGCCTTTAAGAAACTAAAAGAATACGGCTTTTATCAAGGGACAGAACATCGTACCATTAAATACCTGAATAATTTGATTGAACAAGACCATCGTCCAGTAAAGAGACGCAATAAATTCTATCGAAGTTTACGCACTGCCTCTACCACGATTAAAGGCATGGAAGCCATTCGAGGATTATATAAGAAAACCCGGAAAGAAGGCACTCTCTTCGGGTTTTCGGTCTGTACTGAAATCAAGGTATTATTGGGAATCCCAGCTTAAATCATAGATACCGTAAGGGATTTTATTCTTTATTTAAAACTTTGCAACAGAACCCTCGAACTTTAATAATAAGTTAGATGTTTTGAAGAAAAGACTAAGCATGCAAGATTAAACTTTGAAACAACTGCAAAGCACTATATTAAACGACTTGATGAAGATAATTTGAAATTAGATTTTCAACAAGCTATTCAAGATGAATTAAGCGATACTAAAGACGAAATACGTGAAGTGACGAAACAAGCGAGAGAAGAAACAAAAGAGTATAAAGAAATCTTAGAAAGTAAAATAAAAGACCATAACAAAGTGGTTGATAAATCGAATACAGCGCTAAAAGTGATGACAAAAGGCGTTACAAATATATTTTTTGTGCTAATTATTTTTGTACTTGTAATGCTTGTGACAGGTCCGATAGGTCATTTCTTTGGTATTGAACATTTATATAGCTTTATTAATGGTTTTATTGATGACCACGAAAGTGCATGGCGATATTTGATGTTGATACTTTATGCAGTACCCTATGTATTCTTCGCTATCATTCTGTGGCTCATAGCATTGTTTTTAGAGTATTTAATGACCTTTAGGTAGATTTATATATAAAAGGGCTAAATACGCAAAATACCCCTTAAAATGCAAAATAAATGCAAATAAGGGGTAACTCCTTATGAAAAACAACTAATAGTATTATAACACGTTTTTATGCCGAGAAAACTTATTGGTTGGAATGGGCTATGTGTTAGCTAACTTGTTAGCGAGTTGGTTGGACTTGAATTGGGATTAATCCCAAGAAAGTACCAACTCAACAACACATAAAGCCCTGTAGGTTCCGACCAATAAGGAAATTGGAATAAAGCAACGAAAGGAGTTGAGTAAAATGAGTGAGAAAACGAAGAAAATCATTCGAGTATCATTAGCTTTTTCACAAGTAGTAGTGCAATCATTGATAGTTTATTATACTTACCAGCAATATAAATTATCTAAAGAGAATTAAGTTTTGATTATGTAATAAGTTTTGGTACTAAAAAAGACTTGATCTAATTAGACCAAGTCTTTTGTTAGTGTTATATTAATAACAAAATAAAAATAAGAAGTCGCTCACTCCCCGACCAAAGTTTGTGAGCAAAATAAACAGTCGATGTTTGTTTCTTAATTGTATATCTTGATATTAAACGATTTAAGATTATTCTTCAAGATATATATTCGCAATGTAATTGGAAAAGCGACTTCTTAAACAAAATTAAGGAGTCGCTTTTTATGGCAAAAATAACGAAAAATGAGCAAGAAAATTTGGTGGAAAATTACACAAAAACCGGCGTACTCCAAACTAGTCAAGTCCAGACTCCTGTGTAAAATGCTATACAATGTTTTTACCATTTCTACTTATCAAAATTGATGTATTTTCTTGAAGAATAAATCCATTCATCATGTAGGTCCATAAGAACGGCTCCAATTAAGCGATTGGCTGATGTTTGATTGGGGAAGATGCGAATAATCTTTTCTCTTCTGCGTACTTCTTGATTCAGTCGTTCAATTAGATTGGTACTCTTTAGTCGATTGTGGGAATTTCCTTGTACGGTATATTGAAAGGCGTCTTCGAATCCATCATCCAATGATGCGCAAGCTTTTGAATATTTTGGTTGATCGATATAATCATGAATCAATCGATTTTTAGCCTCACGCGCTAAGTTAATATCTGTGAACTTAAAATTCCTTTAACAGCTTCTCTGAAAGATTTTGAATTTTTTTTAGGAATGGTGGTAAAGATATTTCTTAGGAAGTGAACTTGGCATCTTTGCCAACTTACGTTGGTGAAGGATTTTCTAATGGCAGAGACTAATCCTTTGTGCGCATCAGAAATAACGAGTTCCGTACCTTGTAAACCGCGTTCTTTTAGGTATTCAAAAAATGTTGTCCAGGTCTCTTCGCTTTCGCCACTTTGAATCATGAAGCCGATAATTTCACGGTCGCCATCTTTGGTTATTCCAATCGCTATATGACAGCTTTTGAGAGTACTCGATTTTCTTCTCGTACTTTTATATAGAGTACATCGGTCATTAAGTAAGGATAATTTTTTTCTGATAATAAACGATTCTGCCACTCGTTAACCATAGGTTCTAGCTGTTCTGTTAAGCTAGAAACGAAGGACTTAGAGACGGATTTACCACAAAGTTCTTCCACAATTTTTGATACTTTACGAGTTGAAACGCCTGATACATACATTTCCAACATTGAAGCCATGAGGGCTTTTTCGTTTCGTTGATAACGTTCAAACACTGTGGGTGAAAAATGGCCATCACGTGTTCTGGGTACTTTTAATTCTAGCGTGCCTACACGTGTCGTAAAGCTGCGCTCATAATAGCCATTTCGTTGACTTTGTCGGTTTTCTGTTCGTTCATATTCTTTTGCTTGAATATATTCTGTTCGTTGATTTTCCATTAGTTGATTAAATACCGTTGTTAAAATATTTTTAGAAACGTCATCCTTACAGAATATTCAATAATGCTTTGAATCTCTTCGCTTTTCAGTGTAAAATGTACTTGGGTCATGTAAAAGTCCTCCTGGGTATGTTTTTGTCGTTAAAACATTGTACCGTAAAGGACTGTTATATGGCCTTTTACTTTACACAATTATACGGACTTTATCGACAAACTGATAAATTAAAAGATTCAGTAAATAATTCCATCGAAGATATTATCAATGAAAAGAGTTTAACTTTAAGTAATCAAGTAAAAGAATTAGAAAAGAATATGAAAGCAAAATACAAGAAGCAGAAACAATAAAAGATGAGAGTATATTAAAAGCAGCAACTCACCACTATGAAAAACAGAAACAAAAAATTGAGGAGTCTTTACAGAAGAAATTAACAAAGAAGTTGAAAAACGATCAATACTGTTGTGGAAGAACAAATAGAAAAAATGGAAGAAAAGAAAAAGACAACAGAAGATGATGTTCGAGATCATTTACGAGGATTTG
>VOFL01000016.1_pt1 | contig 35368 bp, 42 predicted proteins | sample 5384111 | NCBI WGS metagenome assembly VOFL01 (sample SAMN12384731, study PRJNA508395) | synthetic metagenome | isolation source: mock microbial community "Gut Microbiome Whole cell Mix" consisting of 8.3%...
AGTAATTTCGCTTTAGATGTTCCAAAGACAAAACGATTAAAATCTCGTTAAAGGTTTGATAGTCCATTAAGAGTCCTTTTGGCAGATATAACGCATTCATCTAGCAATAAAATTGATTTTGTAATATGCGCATAAAAAAATTTCCAGCCATTATGGTTGGTTTTATTCAAATATTTAGCGCTCATCTTATGAATAGAAGTTTCATAGTTTTCATTATCCCTCACTTGTCCGTTTTCTAAAACGACAAATTTTTTCTTTGTTAGTGAGTATAAAAAACTCCGATTTTGCCTAATTGTTTAGAAATTAAAAGACCTATAGGTATTTTTGGGGTTTAGTTTTAATCTAAATTAGTGATAAAATCGCTTTTATCCCTAGTGTTATTCAGGCGTTTGCCGCTTCTTTAATATAAAAAGAATCTTTCAATACCAATAAAATACCTGTTCATGGATTTAGCCACAGCCCCTGTTGTGCCTGTGCCAAAAAGGATCTAAAATAATATCTTTAGGTTTAGTCGCTTAAATGATTTTTTAAAAGCGCTTCTGGTTTTTATGTGGAATGCACTTTTTACCTTGATCTTTTAGTCTTTCGTTACCCATGCAAATAGGGATTTGCCAAACCGATTTTTCTTGTTTGTCGTTATTGATAAGCATTTCATTGTTTTATAATTAAAGGCAACTTTGCTGTTTTTGTGTTTAGCACACCAAATAAGTGCTGTCCTATGGGCGTTGCATAATCTCTTGCCAGCAAAATTAGGCACTGATTACTTGTTAAATAATATCATTGAGTATCCAAAACCCTAAATTTGCAAATGAAAACCAATTCTAAAAATATTTTGAAAACTCCCTATCACATGCAAATATTGCCATTATCTTTTAAAACTTTGGCATTCTTTCAACCAACCAAAACAAAAGGCATCGTATTCTTAAAAGAGCCAAATTATCCCAATAATCTCAACGCCTTGAAATTTTGTGCCTTCAAACGCTTCAATTCCCCCTGTTTGCATAAATATGGGGGTCAGCAAAGATAAAATCAACGCTTCTGTTAGGAAAGTCTTTCAATTTTTCTAAACAATCCCTCTATGATAGTGTTTAAGTTTCTTTTAAAAAACCATGATTAACTAACCTTTTATATCTGCTACCTAGCCATTTTAACACAAGCGTTTTAAGGTTATCTTAATGTTTAATCTTAGCTTTGTTCTCATCAAATGCATCAAATGCAAATGCATCAAATGATAGAAGCTATCTATCCCCACCTATTTTAAACGATACAACAAAAACGCATAACTCCCCGATCCATTCACATGCAAATCGCAAAAGATGTTCGTTACAAAACATTAGAAATGGGGCTTACTTTAGAGCCTCTATCGCAAATGAGAGCGAGATTAGGCAATACAGAATAAAGGGAAGCGCTGATCCCACCTTGATAGATGTTGTTATCGCTCGCTTTGTTGATGAATGTGCCATCAAAGTCAAGGTCTCCGATGGCTTTGGCTTGGCGCGATAAGATAGGGCGATATTGGTATTAAAATGGGGGTGGATTTTGCAAGATTTCTTGCATTAAGGCTTTGCTGTCATTCCTTTAAAGTAAATCGCTCGTTAAAAATCAAGCGTTTTGGATTTCAATCGTGCGTGCGATGACTTTAATGATATTAGTTACATGATCAAAGTCGCAAGGCTCGTTTTTATGGCTTTTTAAATATTTGTCTAAAACGCCATACCCCCCTATTCTATAATCATAAATTTCTTGACTCACTCCCCCTAAAATAAGCTTATGGTTGATATAAAGCCGTTGGTCTGGCTCGTTATGAGATGTTTTTGATGATGGGTTATGCTCTTTATAGCAGGATTCAGCCTATGGTGGCGTCTTTTAATTTTCCAAAGCTGTAATTCAGGCTTTCTTGGTTTAAGATGCAAGCCGATTAGTTCAATCCCTAAAAGGCTTAAAGCCCTAAACAAATCTTTATTGTTTGTGAAAAGGATTTTAGGGTAATCGTTTTGGAAGTGAAACTATAACGCTTGCGGTAGTTTGGGGAATACAATACGCATAATATAGCCTAAACCTCTAGCGGCTCAAAAGAGTGGTTATAATGCTTGTCTATAAAACTTCTAAACTCTGGCGTAAATTTTCGGTGTAGTTGGTGTGTTTGAATTGATAAAGGGGTAATTGACCCCAGCTCCATTGCCCTAGAGCTTAACCCTGATCGTTAATATGAGAGCTTATAAAGCATTGCGTCCAACTTTATCGTTATTTTTAGCTGTCGTGGTGTTTAGCGCAACATTTTTGCGCTGTTTGATTGGGTGTTTAGGTTTGTTAAAACATAGCTTAAAAAACTTCGCCCGTGGATAAGCGATAAAAGACTTGATTTACCGGTATAAGTAAAATCAAAGGGGCGGTATTGGCACGAAACAATGTATCTTTTAAATTGTTAGCGTTTGCCTTAACATCTTTAATGGCATATTCTAAACGCCAATCCCTACCATCTTTTTTAATATTATAAATTCTGCGTAATTCACTGGGTTCTAAGGTTGAAAAATCTTTTAAAAGCTTTAGCAAGCTTTCTTTGTCCTTGTGGAAAACGACATGGTCTCGTTGCGAACAAATACCGGTGCTTCCAATTTGAAACATCTCTTGAACGCTAAACCCTTGTTCGTATTCATCTAACAAGGGCGTTTCTAAAGGCAACAGCAGTAAAAGGCCTCTTGGGGCAATCTCAAGCCATTCAATGCTATTCAAATCGTTTTGGCTAAAAAGGTATTTTTCAGTCCTTTGCCATAAACATCATAATAGTGGATTTTTGCTTTACTACTTGCGGGTTTTTGACAAAGATTAATGGACACGCCTTGTTTGATATTGAAAACATTTTTCGTCTTTTGCGCCTTGTGGGTTTTCTCCTTTTTCCTCGTTTCCATGCAAGTTTAGGATATAAAGCTCATCGTAGCATTCTAAAGAGAGCGCTTTAACCCCTAAAGTAGGGTTGTCTAAAAAGGCGTTGTTAGAGATAAAGCCAAAAAGGCCATTCCCATGATCTGATCTTGTTTTGAGCGAAACGCATGAATTTCACATAATCGTCTAGGGAGCCATTTAGGTTTTTCTCATCTTGTAGTTTGTATTTGGAATGGAGGCTTTTAAGTTTCTTTAGATCGTTTTTGTTGCCGCTTTGTTTTTGATTTGAACGTTGCTTAAAAGCGTTTGGATTTTATCGGCAAGTTTAACATTTTTTCAATTTCTATGGTTTGAAATTTGGGATCATGCCGTAAGTGGCTTTCACTTCCATTCAAACAAGCCCTTATTCTCGCTCGCCCCGCTATAAGGGGGATTACCGGTGATGATAAGGATGTTTTCATTTTTTGATTTCTTGAGCGTTTGAAAGTTCTTTTTTCAAAAATCGGGCTTAACCCACGATAAGCGATGATTTCACTAGCTGTATGAGTGTTGGTTAAAATGATTTGAAGCATCGTTTTCTTTGAGGCTTTTTAAATTCTCCTAAAGGCTTGGCTGAGGCTCAAATGAGCGATCGCATATGAGCGATTAAGTATTCAAACCCATAGAATTGCTTCAAGAGATTTTGATATTTGTCCTTTAGTGGAGTGCGTCTCCATCGCTTGTCTTTCTCGTTTCTAGGCTTTCCTGAACGCTTCTAATAAAGTGCCTGTGCCGGTGGCAAAATCTAAGAGCTTGATGTTTTCGTTATCCAAAGCGCTTTTTAAGCCTAAGGGAGCGTCTTTGAAATGCGTTTTAAGCAAACTATCCAAAGCGTTAATGATGAATTTCACCACAGAATCTGGTGTAATACACGCCCTTACTCTCGTAATTTAGGGTCATAAGTGCTTAAAAAGGTTTCATAAAAGTGCAAATAAGGGTCTTTATCGTCATTCAAATCTTTAAGGATAGAATCCATATCAACATGATTTATCGAGCTTAAGATTTCATTTAAAAGCCATTGATTTTATTTCATCAAGTTTTTAAAAATCCGCCATTTCTCTGATCACAGCGAAATTTTTAGGATCAAACTCTCACATTATCCAAATTAATTTTTTCAGAAGCGGTGGTTGAGCTTGGCTAGAAAAGGCTGTAGGTGAGCGTTTGAGCGAGCGCATCGCTAAAGTCTTCAAAGCTCAATTCTTCATAAAGATATTCTTTAAAGTTGTTAAAAATGCTAGAAACTTGCGCTTTTTTGGTATTTGATTAAAGCGTCTTTTAAATACTTGTGCGCGGGCTTAAATGCGTGGCAAAATCTTTAGCGTTAGTAATAGGGGTTGCTTCGTGGTTGAAAAGCTTTTGAACAATTCAATCAAATCGCGCTCGGTTTGCGGATTGGGTTTTAGGGGTTTAGAGAGTTCATCAAGGCTGGCGACAGAGATTTCTTTTTGATTAAAGGCTCATTATTTTCATCTTTCCTACCCACATGAAATTAAGGTAATCGGTGAGCATGAGGTTAGGGTTTAATTCTAAGTATTTAAGGATTTGATCGCTTTTTTCGCTTTTAAAAGCTGGCTAAGATTGGTCCTTGCTCTTTATTTTCTATATAGCCGATGTTTATCCCTTGATAAGAAACGCGAAAATCAGGCTGGCTTCCTTGCTTTCTTTCAGGCCTATGTTCAATCTTAAACTCTTTATTGAAATGGTTTTTAACTGATTAAGCAAGTTGTATAAAGAAGCGGCGGTGCGTGAGTTCATTCTTTTCAGGCGTAAGATCTTTAATGCTTTCTAAATATTCTTTAGCATGTTAATAACCCTTTTAAAGTCTTTAAGCCATTTTCATAGATGTCAATAAAAGTGGCTTGATGGATTAAAGCCCCTATGCTAATGGCATCCACGCCGCTTTTAGCGTAAGCGTTAATGCTCTCTAGTGAAATGTTCCTGCTCGCTTCCAGTAAAACAAAGGGATAATGCGATCTCTATAAGCGGCAATTTCTTTAGTCTCTAAAACGCTCAAATTATCGCACATCACAATATCCGCTCCCGCATTCATGGCGTTTTGGCTCTTCAAAGCTTTCGCATTCAATTTCAATTTTAGCCGTGAAAGGCAAGTTTTTCTGGCATGCGTTAAAAAGCTTTTGAGATCTTTCACATGCCTTAAATGCGTGTCTTTAAGCATTAAAGCGTCATCTAGCCCTAAGCGGTGGTTGCTCGCTCCCATTAAGCACGGAATATTTTTCAAAGATCCTTAAAGGGGTCTCGTTTTTCTCGTGTCCAACAAACGCACTTTATGAGAATTTAAAGCCTCTACAAAACGGCTCGTTAAAGTAGTAATCCCGTTGCTGTGTTGCAAAAGGTTTAAAAGGGTGCGCTCAACCTTTAAAAGCATGCAAATCCCCTAATTTCCATTAAAGCGTCTTTAGGCTTGAAGCGTTCTTTATCCTTAATCGTTTGAACGCATTCAATGCCGGTCATTTCCAACAACTCTAAAGCGTATTTTTCGCCTGAAAACACGCCCTCTTGTTTAGCCCTAACAAACGTTGGGCTTTAAAATCTTTTTCTAACACCCTTTCAAACAAACCCCATGTCTAAATCTTCTTTTAAAGCGCTGTTCTAAAAGGTTCTAATCTCCATTAAGATAACTCCATCATTTTAGTTAAAGCGAGTTTGGCCAAACGCGCCACCTCATCTTTAATTCAATCGTATTGTAAGCCCTGTGGTTTTTGTAAGCCTTTAAGACTTCAAACAAATCTTTTAAAGTCGTTTCATTCATGGTAGGGCAAAGGGCGAGCGTGCTAGAAAGAATGAAAGTGTTTTGATGGTGGCGCTTGGCTTTCAAGCGGTTGACTAAATGGCTTTCAGTGCCTATGGCGACTTTTTGATTAGGGCTTAGCTTTTCTACAAATTCTATGATTTGACTCGTTGATCCGCTAAAATCAGCGTTAGAAACCACGCTAGGCTCGCACTCTGGATGGACAGCGATTAAAATATCCGGGTATTTTTGGCGGTAAAATTCAATATCTTCTAATTTGAAAAGCTGATGCACCGAACAAAAGCCGTTATAACAAACCACATCAGCGTTTTTGATTTCTTGGCTATTTGCACCTAAAATCGCGCTTTTAAGCCATTTTCTAGGGCAAGATTTTCCCCCAAGCATTTATCCGGTAAAAAAAAGATTTTTTTATTTTGTTTTAAAGCGTGATTAAAGATCTTAGAAGCGTTGCGGCTCGTGCAAACCACGCCATCATCTTTAGCGACTTTGGCTTTCACTTCAGCGTTAGAATTGATATAAGTGATGGGGTAAAATTCTTTAACGCCGCATTCTTTTAATAAATGAACGCTTCTATCGTAATAATGGCTATCAATCATCCTCGCCATAGAACAGCATGAGAGTTTGGGCATGATCACTTGTTTGTCAAAGGCTAGGGCTTTCACGCTCTCGCCCATAAAATGCACCCCGCAAAACACGATGAGGTTTTTATCGCTTTGGCTTGCGATTTTAGTTAACTCCAGGCTATCGCCTGTATAATGGGCTAACTCTACAATCTCATCTTTTGGTAAAAATGAGCCACTAAAAGCACGTCCAAATCGCGCAATAATTCCAAAATAGCAGCTTTTAAATCGTTATCAGTTGGCATGAAATTCCCCTATACTTTCCCCAAACTTCACGTTTTTTTCTTTCAAATCTTTAAAAGCGGTGTTTTGAATGAATAAAACGATAGTAGAGCCCATTTCAAAATTCCCTAAATTATCCCCTTTTAACCTTGATCGGCGGGTTGTAAGAGTAGGTTTGCGTGAAACGGGCTTTAGCGTTAGTTTGATATTCTTATCAAAATTAAAACGCATTTTACCCACATTTAACGCTCCCACCGCTACAAAATACAACCTATTGCCTTGAATGTCTTTTGCAACAAGTGTGACCCTTTCATTGCCCACAAACAGATTGTTGTTTTTGTGTAATGAGGCTTATTGACCGGTAGTAATTTCCCGCAAAATAACGAGCCTCTAAAATTTCTAAATCGCAAGGGGCGTGGTAGTGGTGGTAATCTTTGGGCGAAAGGTGTAATCTGCATAGAAAAAGAAGCGGCTTAAGGGGTTGATTTCGCCCACTAATTCATGCGCTTTATAAGGCATGCCTTTAATCTGTAAAGCGCTATCGTTGTCTAAAAAGCGCATTCAGTGATCAAAGCGTCGCAAGGCGCGATGCAAATATTAGGGATTTGTCAAGGGGCGTTCTTTTTTAAAGAGCGCGTGAAAAGAGCGTTCAAACTCCTATAATTTTCTAAAGGCTCAAACTCACTCAAATCAATTTTAAAGATCTTAACATAAAGGGCGTTGATGCCTTTTGGATAAAAAGTGGAATTTATAACCAGCGAGAGAGCCAAAACCCTTGAAAGAGCGTTGCTTAAAGCTACCATTTTAACCCTGCATATTCAGTATAAACTCCACCTCGCCCTTACTCACTTTAAATTCTTTAGAAATAGAATCCACGCTATAACCCTCTTGATACATTTTCAAAACCTGTTTTTCGTTGATTTCATCGCTAGCGGCATAATGCCCCATGTCTTTGAATTTGTTTTCTAAAGTAATGATTTTTCTTCTAAATAATCGCGCTTTGTCCATGGATTTTGGATTTCTTGCAACTGGTTATAAAGGTGTGAAAGGGTTGTTTTTAATGAGCTATCTTTAGCGCTTTTTCTAAAGAAAGGCCTCCCAAACGCCCCTCTAATTCTTTCAAACGCTTAGAATAAATATAATTTTCTTGATAGGATTCATCTAAGGTTTTTCTAAACGCCTCATTTTATGGTAGAACTTTTTTCTTTAAGATACAAATACCCCACCAAGCACACCAACACCAATAAAATCGCCCCTAAAACTACCATAAACAAATCACTAGAAGATAACATGATTGCTCCTGTTCATAATTTTAAGCCTTTTCTTTCACTATGGACAATGAAAGAATCATAACGCTTAATGTCTAGGGCGTGCATGTGATTTCTAAAAATCTTTATCTCTAGCCACGCCAAAAAGGCTAGGATTTTCCTCTAACACACAACGCCCGTAATAAGTTTGAGGCTATCAGGCTTGATTTTTTCAGGCAAATTAACCCATGCCCTAAAGCAGTGATGCGATCCTTTTGCTCTAGTTCAAGTAAATTTTCTTTTAAAAGCAGGCTTTCTAATTTTTCTAATTTAAAATACAGCGCTTTGAGTAATTCCAGAGTGTCATTTTCAACATTCAAGCGTGAAAAATCAAAGCCAGAATTTAACCAATCAAATTCTTCTAATACCGCTAAAGAGCGTTTACTTTTAGAGATAAACCTTTCATAAGAGAACGATAAATCGCACTGGACTGCTGTTTCAAACCCTAAAGCTTGGGATCTTAAAACCAACTATGCATGCTTAAACCCCACATCAAGGACGATAAAATAAAAACACCACCCCAAATAGCCATTACTCACAAAAAGGCTTTAGGGATGTTTTATAATCTCTAGCCACTAAGATCTGCTCATAGAGTAAAATCAAAGCTGAAACCCCTAATCCTAACATGCAAAAACCCCATGGTAGCATTTCACAAAACAAACCCAGCCCATTAGCGCTACAAGGTGTGAAAGCCTTGAAAGATTCAAGCACCATTTTTCCCCTAATTGACTAGGAATGGAAAACAAGCCTCTCTCTTTATCAAACTCCATATCCTGTAAGGAATAGAGCAAATCAAACCCAGCCACCCATAACATCACCCCTAAAGCCAAAAAGACATTCCATAAAGGAATATCCCCCAAAACCGCCACGCTTCCCGCAATGGGGGCCAAACCCAAAGCCAAACCCACGATAAAATGCGCCAAAGAAGAAAAGCGCTTGAAATACGAATACCCCCCTAAAACGATTAAAAAAGGTAACGAGAGCTTGAAAGCTAAAGGGTTAATGAAATAGCTCACCACCACGAATAAAAGAGCGTTTAAAGCGCTAAAAACCACCATGCCTTTAACGCTGATCCGGCCATCCACGCTCGGGCGGTTTTTCGTCCTTGGGTTATCCTTATCAATATCTCTATCCACCAAGCGGTTAAACCCCATAGCGAAGTTTCTTGCCCCTAATAAGGCTAAAAAACAAAGGATTAAGGTTTCTAACCCAAAAAAGACCGTTTGATTTTTTTGATAGGAGCTTATGACCATAGCCATGAGTAAAAACATGCTAGAAAATATCGTATGCTCCAAAGCGACCAATCTGCTTAAAGCTTTGATTTTGTGCGTGATTTTTTTAAGCAATGATTTGATCCCTAATAAAATGACTTTTCTAACCTACAATTAAGCTAGGCATTATAATATATTGATAGCAACAATACAAGAAAAAGCCCGCACTTAAAACATTCATGCTTAAATAAACTTTAAAAAAACGCGCGCTTAAAATCGTTAAAAATAAATGCACCCCTAAAAGCCATAAGGGCGAAGGAACCGAAATCGTAGGGATTGTTAAAGGCATGCTTAAAAGGCGATCCAACAAAGACCCCAAACCCACCGCATGCAAGAACAAACTCAAAGGGAAAAACACGATAAAAATCAAGCCTAAAGGAATGCTAAAGAGCTGGTAGGGCGAAAACATAGGGAAAGATATTAAGATTTTCAAACAACTCCTTACCATAACACAATCTCAAAGGCACGCCATAACCAACAGATAATTTTTGCAATTCTTCTTTATAATAATTTTGATTTTTGTTCAAACTCTCATCTATAAAGTAAAAATAGCCTTGAATGTTTTCGCCATAACGATGGATTAAAGCCTCTAATTTCCTTTCAAAGTTATCTATTTGCCCTCTCTTTTTGGCGCTGTCATGGTCGTCTCGCATTTTTTGTTCTATAAAATAATAGGTGTTATCTTTTTTAGCCAACTGATCTAATTCTAAAGATTCCCTTTTTTCTTTATTCTTATTGTAATAAGGTTTTTTTAGATAAAGGTGAAAAGTTATGCTCTTTTAAGTATTGTTCTATTAAGTATTCAAACGCATCGCCAAACTTAATCTCATGGGAAGTCAATAAATTTTGTAATAATTTTGTTTTAGGCTTAGTGGGTCTAAAAATCCCCAAATAGCGTTCAGGATTTTCGGCAATATTTTCAAGTAATTTCGCTTTAGATGTTCCAAAGACAAAACGATTAAAAATCTCGTTAAAGGTTTGATAGTCCATTAAGAGTCCTTTTGGCAGATATAACGCAATTCATCTAGCAATAAAATTGATTTTGGTAATATGCATAAAAAATTTCCAGCCATTATGGTTGGTTTTATTCAAATATTTAGCGCATCTTATGAATAGAAGTTTCATAGTTTTCATTATCCCTCACTTGTCCGTTTTCTAAAACTTGACAAATTTTTTCTTTGTTAGGTGAGTATAAAAAATCCCCGATTTTTAATAATTGTTTAGAAATTAAAAGACTCATAGGTATTTTTGGGGGTTTAGTTTCTAAATCTAAATTAGTGATAAAATCGCTTTTATCCCTAGTGTTATTCAGGCGTTTTGCCGCTTCTTTAATATAAAAAGAATCTTTTTCAATACCAATAAAATACCTGTTCATGGATTTAGCCACAGCCCCTGTTGTGCCTGTGCCAAAAAGGATCTAAAATAATATCTTTAGGTTTAGTCGCGCTTAAAATGATTTTTTTTAAAAGCGCTTCTGGTTTTTGCGTGGAATGCACTTTTTTACCTTGCGCATCTTTTAGTCTTTCGTTACCCATGCAAATAGGGATTTGCCAAACCGATTTTTCTTGTTTGTCGTTATTGAGGTACTTCATTGTTTTATAATTAAAGGCAACTTTGCTGTTTTTGTGTTTAGCACACCAAATAAGCGTCTCATGGGCGTTGCATAATCTCTTGCCAGCAAAATTAGGCACCGGATTACTCTTGTGCCAAATAATATCATTGAGTATCCAAAACCCTAAATTTTGCAAATGAAAACCAATTCTAAAAATATTTTGAAAACTCCCTATCACACAAATACTGCCATTATCTTTTAAAATCCTTTGGCATTCTTTCAACCAACCCAAACAAAAGGCATCGTATTCCTTAAAAGAGCCAAATTTATCCCAATAATCCTCAACGCCTTGAAATTTTGTGCCTTCAAAACGCTTCAATTCCCCCTCTGTTTGCATAAAATATGGGGGGTCAGCAAAGATAAAATCAACGCTTCTGTTAGGAAAGTCTTTCAATTTTTCTAAACAATCCCCCTCTATGATAGTGTTTAAGTTTTCTTTTAAAAAATCCATGATTAACTAACCTTTTATATCTGCTACTCTAGCCATTTTAACACAAGCGTTTTAAGGTTATCTTAATGTTTAATCTTTAGCTTTGTTCTCATCAAATGCATCAAATGCAAATGCATCAAATGATAGAAGCTATCTATCCCCACCTATTTTAAACGATACAACAAAAACGCATAACTCCCCGATCCATTCACATGCAAATCGCAAAGCATGTTCGTTACAAAAACATTAGAAATGGGGCTTACTTTAGAGCCTCTATCGCAAATGAGAGCGAGATTAGGCAATACAGAATAAAGGGAAGGCTGATCCCCCACCTCTGCGATAGATGTTGTTATCGCTCGCTTCTTTGCTGATGAATGTGCCATCAAAGTCAAGGTCTCCGATGGCTTTGGCTTGGCGCGATAAGATAAGGGCGATATTGGTATTAAATGGGGTGGATTTTGCAAGATTTCTTGCATTAAGGCTTTGCTGTCATTCCCTTTTAAATGGGGCAAATCGCTCGTTAAAAATCCAAGCGTTTTTTGGATTTCAATCGTGCGTGCGATGACTTTAATGATATTAGTTACATGATCAAAGTCGCAAGGCTCGTTTTTATGGCTTTTTAAATATTTGTCTAAAACGCCATACCCCCCTATTCTATAATCATAAATTTCTTGACTCACCCCCCTAAAATAAGCGCTATGGTTGATATAAAGCCGTTGGTCTGGCTCGTTATGAGAGGGTTTTTTGATGATGGGGTTATGCTCTTCTTTATAGCAGGATTCGCCTATGGTGGCGTCTTTTAATTTTCCAAAGCTGTAATTCAGGCTTTCTTGGTTTAAGACATGCAAGCCGATTAGTTCAATCCCTAAAAGGCTTAAAGCCCTAAACAAATCTTTATTGTTTGTGAAAAGGATTTTAGGGTAATCGTTTTTAAGGAAGTCTTCATAACGCTTGCGGTAGTTTGGGGAATACAATAACGCATAAATATAGCCTAAAACCTCTAGCGGCTCAAAAGAGTGGTTATAATGCTTGTCTATAAAACTTCTAAACTCTGGCGTAAAATTTTCGGTGTAGTTGGGGTGTTTGAATTGATAAAGGGGGTAATTGACCCCAGCTCCATTGCCCCCAGAGCTTAACCCCTGATCGTTAATATGAGAGCTTATAAAGCATTGCGTCCAACTTTTATCGTTATTTTTTAGCTGTCGTGGGGTGTTTAGCGCAACATTTTTGCGCGTTTGATTGGGTGTTTTAGGGTTTGTTGGGGGGGGGGGGTAACATGTGCTTAAAAACTTCGCCTCGTGGATAAGCGATAAAAGACTTTGATTTACCGGTATAATAAGTGTAGTAAAAATCAAAGGGGCGGTATTGGCACGAAACAATGTATTCTTCTAAATTGTTAGCGTTTGCCTTAACATCTTTAATGGCATATTCTAAACGCCAATCCCTACCATCTTTTTTAATATTATAAATTCTGCGTAATTCACTGGGTTCTAAGGTTGAAAAATCTTTTAAAAGCTTTAGCAAGCTTTCTTTGTCCTTGTGGAAAACGACATGGTCTCGTTGCGAACAAATACCGGTGCTTCCAATTTGAAACATCTCTTGAACGCTAAACCCTTGTTCGTATTCATCTAACAAGGGCGTTTCTAAAGGCAACAGCAAGTAAAAGCCCTCTTGGGGCAATCTCAAGCCATTCAATGCTATTCAAATCGTTTTGGGCTAAAAAGGCGTATTTTTCAGTCCTTTGGCCATAAACATCATAATAGTGGATTTTTTGCTTTACTACTTGCGGGTTTTTGACAAAGAGGTTAATGGACACGCCTTGTTTGATATTGAAAACATTTTCGTCTTTTGCGCCTTGTGGGGTTTTCTCCTTTTTCTCGCATTTCCATGCATGTTTAGGATATAAAGCTCATCGTAGCATTCTAAAAGAGAGCGCCTTAACCCCCTAAAAGTAGGGTTGTCTAAAAAGGCGTTGTTAGAGATAAAGCCAAAAAGGCCATGCCCTAATGATTCGATCTTGTTTTGAGCGAAACGCATGAATTTCACATAATCGTCTAGGAGCCATTTAGGGTTTTTCTCATCTTGTAGTTTGTATTTGGAATGGAGGCTTTTAAGTTTCTTTAGATCGTTTTTGCTGCCGCTTTGCTTTTGGATTTGAACGCTGCTTAAAAGCGTTTGGATTTTATCGGCAAGTTTAACATTTTTTTCAATTTCTATGGTTTGAAATTTGGGATCTATGCCGTAAGTGGCTTTCACTTCCCATTCAAACAAGCCCTTATTCTCGCTCGCCCCGCTATAAGGGGGATTACCGGTGATGATAAGGATGTTTTCATTTTTTTTGATTTCTTGAGCGTTTGAAAGTTCTTTTTCAAAAATCGGGCTTAACCCACGATAAGCGATGATTTCACTAGGCTGTATGAGGGTGTTGGTTAAAATGATTTGAAGCGCATCGTTTTCTTTGAGAGGCTTTTAAATTATCCTTAAAGGCTTGGCTGAGGTTCAAATGAGCGATCGCATAAGGAGCGATTAAGTATTCAAACCCATAGAATTGCTTCAAGAGATTTTGATATTTGTCCTCTTTAGTGGAGGTCTCCATCGCTTGTCTTTCTCGTTTCTAGGGCTTTCCTGAACGCTTCTAATAAAAAGTGCCTGTGCCGGTGGCAAAATCTAAGACTTGATGTTTTCGTTATCCAAAGCGCTTTTAAGCCTAAGGGAGCGTCTTTGAAATGCGTTTTAAGCAAACTATCCAAAGCGTTAATGATGAATTTCACCACAGAATCTGGAGTGTAATACACGCCCTTACTCTCTCGTAATTTAGGGTCATAAGTGCTTAAAAAGGTTTCATAAAAGTGCAAATAAGGGTCTTTATCGTCATTCAAATCTTTAAGGATAGAATCCATATCAACATGATTTATCGAGCTTAAGATTTCATTTAAAAGCCATTGGATTTCTTTTATTTCATCAAGTTTCTTTAAAAAATCCGCCATTTCTCTGATCACAGCGAAATTTTTAGGGATCAAACTCCTCACATTATCCAAATTAATTTTTTCAGAAGGGTGGTTGAGCTTGGCTAGAAAAAGGCTGTAGGTGAGCGTTTGAGCGAGCGCATCGCTAAAGTCTTCAAAGCTCAATTCTTCATAAAGATATTCTTTAAAGTTGTTAAAAATGCTAGAAACTTGCGCTTTTTCTTGGTATTTGATTAAAGCGTCTTTTAAATACTTGGTGCGCGGGCTTAAATGCGTGGCAAAATCTTTAGCGTTAGTAATAGGGGCTGCTTCGTGGTTGAAAAAGCTTTTGAACAATTCAATCAAATCGCGCTCGGTTTGCGGATTGGGTTTAGGGGTTTAGAGAGTTCATCAAGGCTGGCGACAGAGATTTCTTTTTTGATTAAAGGCTCATTATTTTCATCTTTCCCTACCCACATGAAATTAAGGTAATCGGTGAGCATGAGGTTAGGGTTTAATTCTAAGTATTTAAGGATTTGATCGCTTTTTTCGCTTTTTAAAAGCTGGCTAAGATTGGTCCCTGCTCTTTTATTTTCTATATAGCCGATGTTTATCCCTTGATAAGAAACGCGAAAATCAGGCTGGCTTCCTTGCTTTCTTTCAGGCTCATGTTCAATCTTAAACTCTTTATTGAAATGGTTTTTTAACTGATTAAGCAAGTTGTATAAAGAAGGGCGGTGCGTGAGTTCATTCTTTTCAGGCATAAGATCTTTAATGCTTTCTAAATATTCTTTTAACATGTTAATAACCCCTTTTAAAGTCTTTAAGCCATTTTCATGCATGTCAATAAAAGTGGCTTGATGGATTAAAGCCCCTACGCTAATGGCATCCACGCCGCTTTTAGCGTAAGCGTTAATGCTCTCTAGTGAAATGTTCCCGCTCGCTTCCAGTAAAACAAAGGGATAATGCGCATCTCTATAAGCGGCAATTTCTTTAGTCTCTAAAACGCTCAAATTATCGCACATCACAATATCCGCTCCCGCATTCATGGCGTTTTGGTATCTTCAAAGCTTTCGCATTCAATTTCAATTTTAGCCGTGAAAGGCAAGTTTTTTCTGGCATGCGTTAAAAAGCTTTTGAGATCTTTCACATGCCTTAAATGCGTGTCTTTAAGCATTAAAGCGTCATCTAGCCCTAAGCGGTGGTTGCTCGCTCCCCATTAAGCACGGAATATTTTTCAAAGATCCTTAAAAGGGGTCTCGTTTTCTCGTGTCCAACAAACGCACTTTATGAGAATTTAAAGCCTCTACAAAACGGCTCGTTAAAGTAGTAATCCCGCTGCTGTGTTGCAAAAGGTTTAAAAGGTGCGCTCAACCTTTAAAAGCATGCTAAAATCCCCTAATTTCCATTAAAGCGTCTTTAGGCTTGAAGCGTTCTTTATCCTTAATCGTTTGAACGCATTCAATGCCGGTCATTTCAACAACTCTAAAGCATATTTTTCGCCTGAAAACACGCCTCTTGTTTAGCCCTAACAAACGCTGTGGCCTTAAAATCTTTTTCTAACACCCTTTCAAACAAATCCCCATGCCTAAATCTTCTTTTAAAGCGCGTTCTAAAAGGTTCTAATCTCCATTAAGATAACTCCATCATTTTAGTTAAAGCGAGTTTGGCCAAACGCGCCACTCATCTTTAATTCAATCGTATTGTAAGCCCTGTGGTTTTGTAAGCCTTTAAGACTTCAAACAAATCTTTTAAAGTCGTTTCATTCATGGTAGGGCAAAGGGCGAGCGTGCTAGAAAGAATGAAAGTGTTTTGATGGTGGCGCTTGGCTTTCAAGCGGTTGACTAAATGGCTTTCAGTGCCTATGGCGACTTTTTGATTAGGGCTTAGCTTTTCTACAAATTCTATGATTTGACTCGTTGATCCGCTAAAATCAGCGTTAGAAACCACGCTAGGCTCGCACTCTGGATGGACAGCGATTAAAATATCCGGGTATTTTTGGCGGTAAAATTCAATATCTTCTAATTTGAAAAGCTGATGCACCGAACAAAAGCCGTTATAACAAACCACATCAGCGTTTTTGATTTCTTCTTGGCTATTTGCACCTAAAATCGCGCTTTTTAAGCCATTTTCTAGGGCAAGATTTTCCCCCAAGCATTTATCCGGTAAAAAAAAGATTTTTTTATTTTGTTTTAAAGCGTGATTAAAGATCTTAGAAGCGTTGCGGCTCGTGCAAACCACGCCATCATCTTTAGCGACTTTGGCTTTCACTTCAGCGTTAGAATTGATATAAGTGATGGGGTAAAATTCTTTAACGCCGCATTCTTTTAATAAATGAACGCTTCTATCGTAATAATGGCTATCAATCATCCTCGCCATAGAACAGCATGAGAGTTTGGGCATGATCACTTGTTTGTCAAAGGCTAGGGCTTTCACGCTCTCGCCCATAAAATGCACCCGCAAAACACGATGAGGTTTTTATCGCTTTGGCTTGCGATTTTAGCTAACTCCAGGCTATCGCCTGTATAATGGGCTAACTCTACAATCTCATCTTTTGGTAAAATGAGCCACTAAAAGCACGTCCAAATCGCGCAATAATTCCAAAATAGCAACTTTTAAATCGTTATCAGTTGGCATAAATTCCCCTATACTTTCCCCAAACTTCACGTTTTTTTCTTTCAAATCTTTAAAAGCGGTGTTTTGAATGAATAAAACGATAGTAGAGCCCATTTCAAAATTCCCTAAATTATCCCCTTTTTTAACCTTGATCGGCGGGTTGTAAGAGTAGGTTTGCGTGAAACGGGCTTTAGCGTTAGTTTGGATATTCTTATCAAAATTAAAACGCATTTTACCCACATTTAACGCTCCCACCGCTACAAAATACAACCTATTGCCTTGAATGTCTTTTGCAACAAGTGTGACCCTTTCATTGCCCACAAACAGATTGTTGTTTTTGTGTAATGAGGGCTTATTGACCGGTAGTAATTTCCCCGCAAAATAACGAGCCTCTAAAATTTCTAAATCGCAAGGGGCGTGGTAGTGGTGGTAATCTTTGGGCGAAAGGTAAAAATTCGCATAGAAAAAAGAAGGGCTTAAGGGGTTGATTTCGCCCACTAATTCATGCGCTTTATAAGGCATGCCTTTAATCTGTAAAGCGCTATCGTTGTCTAAAAAAGCGCATTCAGTGATCAAAGCGTCGCAAGGCGCGATGCAAATATTAGGGGATTTGTCAAAGGGGCGTTCTTTTTTTAAAGAGCGCGTGAAAAGAGCGTTCAAACTCCTATAATTTTCTAAAGGCTCAAACTCACTCAAATCAATTTTAAAGATCTTAACATAAAGGGCGTTGATGCCTTTTTGGATAAAAGGGGAATTTATAACCAGCGAGAGAGCCAAAACCCTTTGAAGAGCGGTGCTTAAAGCTACCATTTTAACCCTGCCATATTCAGTATAAACTCCACCTCGCCCTTACTCACTTTAAATTCTTTAGAAATAGAATCCACGCTATAACCTCTTGATACATTTTCAAAACCTGTTTTTCGTTGATTTCATCGCTAGCGGCATAATGCCCCATGTCTTTGAATTTGTTTTCTAAAGTAATGATTTTTTCTTCTAAATAATCGCGCTCTTTGTCCATGGATTTTTGATTTCTTGCAACTGGTTATAAAGGTGTGAAAGGGTTGTTTTTAATGAGCTATCCTCTTTTTTTTCTAAAGAAAGGCTTCAAACGCCCTCTAATTCTTTCAAACGCTTAGAATAAATATAATTTTCTTGATAGGATTCATCTAAGGTTTTTTCTAAACGCCTCATTTTATGGTAGAACTCTTTTTCTTTAAGATACAAATACCCCACCAAGCACACCAACACCAATAAAATCGCCCCTAAAACGACCATAAACAAATCACTAGAAGATAACATGATTGCTCCCGTTCATAATTTTAAGCCTTTTCTTTCACTATGGACAATGAAAGAATCATAACGCTTAATGTCTAGGGCGTGCATGCGAGTGATTTCTAAAAAATCTTTATCTCTAGCCACGCCAAAAAAGGCTAGGATTTTCCCCTCTAACACACAACGCCCGTAATAAGTTTGAGGCGCTATCAGGCTTGATTTTTTCAGGCAAATTAACCCATGCCCTAAAGCAGTGATGCGATCCTTTTGCTCTAGTTCAAGTAAATTTTCTTTTAAAAGCAGGCTTTCTAATTTTTCTAATTTAAAATACAGCGCTTTGAGTAATTCCAGAGTGTCATTTTCAACATTCAAGCGTGAAAAATCAAAGCCAGAATTTAACCAATCAAATTCTTCTAATACCGCTAAAGAGCGTTTACTTTTAGAGATAAACCTTTCATAAGAGAACGATAAATCGCACTGGACTAAGCGCGTTTCAAACCCTAAAGCTTGGGATATTAAAACCAACTCATCATCTTAAACCCCACATCAAGGACGATAAAAATAAAAAACACCACCCCCAAATAGCCATTACTCACAAAAAAGGCTTTAGGGATGTTTTTATAATCTCTAGCCACTAAGATCTGCTCATAGAGTAAAATCAAAGCTGAAACCCCTAATCCTAAATACGCAAAAAACCCCCCATGGTAGCATTTCACAAAACAAAGCCAGCACATTAGCGCTACAAGGTGTGAAAGCCTTGAAAGATTCAAGCACCATTTTTCCCCTAATTGACTAGGAATGGAAAACAAGCCTCTCTCTTTATCAAACTCCATATCCTGTAAGGAATAGAGCAAATCAAACCCAGCCACCCATAACATCACCCCTAAAGCCAAAAGACATTCCATAAAGGAATATCCCCAAAACCGCCACGCTTCCCGCAATGGGGCAAAACCCAAAGCCAAACCCACGATAAAATGCGCCAAAGAAGAAAAGCGCTTGAAATACGAATACCCCCCTAAAACGATTAAAAAAGGTAACGAGAGCTTGAAAGCTAAAGGGTTAATGAAATAGCTCACCACCACGAATAAAAGAGCGTTTAAAGCGCTAAAAACCACCATGCCTTTAACGCTGATCCGGCCATCCACGCTCGGGCGGTTTTTCGTCCTTGGGTTATCCTTATCAATATCTCTATCCACCAAGCGGTTAAACCCCATAGCGAAGTTTCTTGCCCCTAATAAGGCTAAAAAACAAAGGATTAAGGTTTCTAACCCAAAAAAGACCGTTTGATTTTTTTGATAGGAGCTTATGACCATAGCCATGAGTAAAAACATGCTAGAAAATATCGTATGCTCCAAAGCGACCAATTCGCTTAAAGCTTTGATTTTGTGCGTGATTTTTTTAAGCAATGATTTGATCCCTAATAAAATGACTTTTCTAACCTACAATTAAGCTAGGCATTATAATATATTGATAGCAACAATACAAGAAAAAGCCCGCACTTAAAACATTCATGCTTAAATAAACTTTAAAAAAACGCGCGCTTAAAATCGTTAAAAATAAATGCTCCGCTAAAAGCCACAAGGGAGAAAGAACCGAAATCGTAGGTATTGTTAAAGGCATGCTTAAAGGCGATCCAACAAAGACCCCAAACCCACCGCATGCAAGAACAAACTCAAAGGGAAAAACACGATAAAAATCAAGCCTAAAGGAATGCTAAAGAGCTGGTAGGGCGAAAACATAGGGAAAAGGCATGCACGATAATGAGCATGTTCAAAAACACCAGCGAAAAAAGGCATGTGTTTTAGAGGTTCAAAAACACCCCGCAAAAGCCCCCACACAAGCACAGACGCTAAAGCAATTTAACACTCGCAGCAAAACAGCAAAAAAAAAGCCTCGCTATGGCCAGCACAAAAACCTAATAAGCCCATTAAAAACGCCCTGAAAAAGAGGTAAAAATCTAGTAGCAACAAATACCCCAGCAAAAAAACCCACACCAAAACCCCTATATCATAAAAAGCGTTCCTATAAGGGAAATAGCGTTTTTGTAAGGGGGTATAAAAAAGAGAGGAAAGAAAATACACGCTAACGCTCAAAATCCCTAAATGGAACCCGCTAATGGCTAGTAAGTGGTTGATCCCTAGCGCGTTAGCCCTATCCCTTAAGTCTTTATTTAAGCTATCCCCTATAAATAACGCGCGATATAAATTACCCACCAAAGCGTTTTCATGAGCGCTGTCAATGAAATGGCGCCAATGCGATTTGAAATCCTGTTTTCGTGTTAAAGAAAAAGAATAAGTTTGAAAAAAGCATGATTTTAGAGACTCTAAGAACGAGCAAGGTTTGATTTTGCCAAAAAATTGCGCATGGCGGTATTGGAGGTTTTTTAAAGGCTCTTTAATGGTGGTGTAAAAGATCATGTTTTTTGATTGGAGCTTTAAAACAAAATAGGTTTTTTGATCTTTAGTTTTAGGGTATTGCAACAAGATTTGAGCGCTCAAACTTGTAGGTTTTGAAAAATCAAGCTTTTGGTAATTCAAGTATTCTAAATAAAGGTTAATCGCCAATAAAAGGCTTAAAAACACCCCACACACCAGGTATTCTTTGGGGGTCGTAAGAAGTTCAAACGCCCCCTGAAAAGTTTTGTCTTTCAAGTTGTAACTATATCATAATCCACTTTAGTTTCTTGCCCTTCTTCTAAATGGGAATCTATGGGCATATTTCATAGCGCGTGAAAGGAGCGTTAAAGCGCTATAAACCGTTCCTGTAGCCCCATTCCTGTTTTTAGCAAACATGATTTCAGTCTCTTCAATGCTGCCATTTTGCTTGTGGATACGCTTTTTCATTAACTTTTAAGTACAACTCTTGCGCCTCTTCAATTTTACCTTCTTTTTTGAGTTTGTCTATTTTGTTGTCTTCAGCCCTCATTTGATAGATATAGCCTCTATATAAAAATAAAACAATATCAGCGTCTTGTTCAATCCCCCCGCTGTCTTTGATATCCGAAAGAATGGGCCGTTTATCGTCTCGGTTTTCTAGGCTGCGGTTGAGTTGCACTAACGCTATGATAGGGATTTCTAATTCTCTGGCTAAAGTTTTAAGCTCCCTTGAAATTTCAGCGATTTGCTCATGGCGCTCTTTAGTGGCTTTACTCCCTGACATGAGCTGCAAATAGTCAATAAAAGCGATACCCAATTCCTTGTGTTGGGATTTAAGCTTTCGTAGTTGCAAGCGGATTTGCTCTATCCTCACATAACTTTTATCGTAGAAAAAGAGTTTTTTTTGCGAAAGGTGATCAAAGCATTTGGCTAAATTTTCCCATTGATCATCATCAAGCCTCCCGCTTTCTAAATCATGCATGTTAATAGAGGTGAGATCCGATAACGCCCTTAAAGCGAGTTGCTCTGCGGACATTTCTAAACTAAAAACCGCTACCCCCCTATCGTCATTGAGCGCTTAAGACCATGTTCATCATCAAACTAGTTTTACCCATAGACGGCCTTGCCCCTATAATGACTAAACTCCCTTATTGAAACCGCTCGTATAGTTATCCAATTGGACAAAGCCAGTCGGTATGCCAGTAACTTCCAAACTCCCTTTCTTTGGTTTTCTGTAATGAGATCCATTGCGCTTTCAAGCACTTCTTTAATATTCCTAAAGCGCTATGGTGCTGCCATTCAATAACGCATAGACTTCTCGCTCCACAGCGCCTAAAATATCGCTGGATTTTTGCGCGCTTTCTAGGGCTTGCTCTCTAATGGTGTTAGCCAAGCCAAAAAGTTTTCGTTTAATGGAAGCGTTTTTAATCTCTTCCACATAGGCTTCAATATTATCTATGGGGCTTGCCGCAAAAATAGCGACTAGATCTTCTTCTTTGATCTGCTTGTCTTTAGGCATTTTTTGGCGGATAAAATTCTCATCAATGGGGCAATCTTCTTCATCAGTTTTAAAGCGATTTCAAAAAATAAGCCGTTAGGCGGGTAGTAAAATCGCTAGGCTCTAAAACGCTATGGACCTCTTCAATCTTATGATTGGCCAACACAATGCCTGAAAGCACGATCCTTTCAATGTTTTGCAATTGCTGCAAATGCTTTAAATGATCCATTTTATCCTTTTATAATTGTTTGATCTTTTCTATCAAATCTAGGGGCGTTAAAGCATAATTGTTCTTAAATTCTAAACTCGCTAGAGCGTGTGCTGAACTTGCGTTAATAGCGGCGTCTAAAGGCGTGTAATTTTGAAAAGCAAGCTTAAAATAAGCCCCGCTAACACATCGCCACTGCCTGCTTTGGCTAAAGCCACGCTCCCTAAAATGTTGATAAAAACTTGCCCTTGATGAGCGATTAGGGTATTAGCCCCTTTTAAAAGCAAAACCACCTTGGGGTATTTTTGAGAAAAATCCCTTGCGATCTCTAGTTTATTGTCTAACAATTCTAGCATGCTTATATTGATCCCCACTAATTTTAATAACGATAAAAACTCTTTAGGGTGAGGGGTTAAGATCACTTCTTTTTCTAAGGCTTGTAACACCTCTTTATGATAAAAAACACCCGCATCTAAAACGCATGGGGCTAATTCAAGCCACTTGTTAAAATCCTTTGGAATATTTTCTAACCCCATGCCAAGAGCGAACGCGCTCAATAAGTTAGGGAAATTTTCACAAAAAACCAATTCTAAAGGTTTGTTATTAGAAGTTATCTCGCATTCTAACGCTTGAACGCTCACCACTCCAGATCCAAAACTTAACGCGCTTAAAGCGCTCAATAACCCCGCCCCACTATGCTTACCCAAAAGAACATGTGCATGCCCGTAATCGCCCTTATGAGCGTTTTTTCTATCCCTTAAGGGCAGTTTCAAATCGCTTTTTTCTAGTAAAAAAGTGTCCGTTGGGATCTCATAAATTTGATTAAAAACCCCCAAATGCCCCACTTTCAATTCCCCTACATAGTCTTTAGCCCTATCGCTTAATAAGCATGACTTAATAGCACCCATGCTGATAGTCAAATCCGCTTTAAACGCTCCCTTATCCACCCTGCCTTTAGAATCGATCCCGCTAGGAATATCGCAAGCGATTTTAAAGCGCGCTTTTTGAGAAAGGCTTTCAAAGTTTAAAAACGGCTCTAATTTGCCTTTAAAATGACTCCCTATCACGCAGTCTATTAAAACATCGCATTCTAAATTTTGATTAAGGGCGTTTTTTTCGTATGCTTTGATGACTACCCCTGCTTTTTTAGCCCTTTCTTGTTGCAATTGGCACATGGGGCTTTTGGCTAATTTCATTTCAAAGACTAGCGTTTTAAAACGCCCCACTAAACGCCTAGCTAGAGCATAGCCATCGCCCCCATTATCCCCGCTCCCACAAAGGATAATGACTTTAGCGCCTAAAGAAGCGTTTTGTAAAACCGCCCTTTCTAAAGCCATAGCGGCGTTTTCCATTAAAATGTCTTCGCTTAAAAACAATTCTTTCAATCGCCCTTTTGTCTAGAGCATTCACTTTTTCATACACTGAAAGCATCTTTATCCTTGAAATTGAACGCAAAACGAATTTTCATAAAACGATCCCTTTAAAGAGGGTTCGCTATGAATTTCTAAACGCATTTTATACTTTTCGCACACTTTTTTCACCAAACCTAACCCTATACCATAACCCAACACGCCAGAATTGAAACGCACATAACGAACGCTTAATTCTGTGATCTTGTCTTTAGGGATTTCATACCCTAAATTTTTCACTTTCAAAAACGCATGCGTTAGCTCTATGTGGATATACCCATTCATGACGCTGTATTTGATCGCGTTCATGAGCAAATTGCTATAAAGCGAAATGAAATCCTGCTCTTTAGCTTTAAGTTCCACTTCCACTAAATCGCTTTTAAATTCCAGCTTGTGGTAGTCTATCATCTCGCTAAAAAGCGTGTTTTCTTTAATAATCAGGGCTTTTAAATCTAAAAGCACAAAAGATTCGCGCTCAATATCTTGCATCACTAAATACGAGAGCGAGCGGTATAAAAAACTCATGCGCTGGATAGCGATTTTAATGCGGCGGTGTTGTTGGTTGTCTTCTAAGGTTTTTAAAGACAAGACTAAAGCGCTCATGGGGGTGTTTAATTCATGCGTGGTGGTTTTTTTAAAAAATGATCAATGCGGGTGATTTCATTCCTAATGGGCTTTAAAAACAAACGCCCCAAAAACACAGAAACCCCTATCACGCATAAAAACGCTACAACAAACACTAAAACAATGTTACGATACAAAGAAAAAAAATGAAGGGGTTTAGAATTTTTAAAAAGCATTTTAGCCACGCCTAAGTGAGCGAAAGTTTCATCGCTCAATAGGTAATACTCTCCCCTAAAACTAAAAAAGCCCGCTTCTTTATGGTTTTTAATCAAATTGGCGCTTTCAGGGATATTAGAATACAAAACACGCTTTTTACTATCAAAAAGGGCTATGGAAGCGTCTTTATAGCGTGAAATGAGAGCGTTTAAAGCGTTTTGATAATCCCCATGCGTTTGCATGTGCAAGGCAATCACTTCGCTAGCGATCTTAGAAGCCATTTTGTCCATGTCCATGCATATCATTTTGATTTTTCGTTTTTTCATAGTTAAACGCTAAAACGCTAATCACTAGCATCAACACAAACGAAGAGCCTAAATAAATCCCTAAAAGAGTTTAAGGGATTTTTTTCATAGTGGGTTAAAGCGATAGCCAACCCCTTATGCGTTTCTATGCAATTTTACCCAAAGCTTGCGCAACACTTTAATATAAGTGCGCAAGGTGGGATCATCAATCGCTTGCTCCCATAGGTTATTTTCTAGCGCTTGAGAGCTAATGATTTGCCCTTTATGCTCCAAAAGTATTCTAAAAGTTGGGCGGTTTTGGGCGGCAAGATCTCTTTTTTGCCCCTGACACTCAAGCAATTTTGGTGGTAAAAAATGTTAGGCATGATTTCTATGGGATCATCATTGAAAAACCTTTTAATGCGTGCTTCCAATTCGTCTAAATCAAAAGGCTTTTTCAAATAATCGCTCGCTCCTAAATTAAAAGCGTTTTTTAAGGTAGCGTTATCCTGTAAGGCGGTGATAAAAATCACAGGCGTAGAGATTAAAAAATCGTTTTTGATGCGCTTAAACAATTCCAAGCTATTCATTTCAGGCACTTGCACGTCTAAAAGCAAGAGGTTGAAGCGCTCAACAGAGAGCCTTTCATAAGCTTCTTTTCCGTTAAAAGCGCAAAACACTTCATAGCCCAAATGCTCCAAAAACTCCTTAACGCTCTCGCTTAAAGGTAATCGTCTTCTAGTAAAAAATCTTTTTTGCATGGGGTATTGTAGCGCTAATTGCCTTTATACTAAAAGCGGTTATAAAAAACACTCCCTTAAAAAGACACCGCTTTATTTTATCAGCCGTTTTAGAATGCAATAAATCTTTATTGTATTTTAACATGGCATTTGTAAATCAAGTTTATATAACACATTTTCAATGTAAGTAAGATAAAGGCTTTCTTGTTCTTTCTTTTAAGCCTTTAGATAAAACCACATCGCAATTTTAAAATACAAACAAATATGTTTATTTTGCGTTTGAGATATTTTCACATGGTTAAAAGCGTCAATATAGATTAAGTTTTCCCATTTATCCAAAAGATCAAATTATTTCTATAGAGCGAGCCAAGCATAAAGGCACAATGTGGTGCAATTCAAAGCCCTTTTCTTTTTAACGCCATGTTTTTCAAAATAAAGGGCTTTCTCTTTAATAGAGCGTTTGAGTTTTTATCGTTTTGTTTGTTTTCTTCATTGGCGCTTTTAAAATAAAGCCTCTCTTTATTGGTTTCAAAAACACGCTTTGTTCTAGCAAGCTAAAAATTTGTTGGGCTTGATTTTTCCAATTATGATAATCTCTCTTTTCTAGCTTATTCCCATTAAAATGGTTAGGGTTGCAATAATCTTGCACTAACTCTTTTAATTTTTCTTTTTGGATGCGGCTTAAACTCCTATATCCTCTAACATATTCTATAATTTCACTTCTAGTAAAATTTTCAATATTTAAAAATGTAACAAAAAACATCATTTCTTCAATGTCTAAATAATGATTGTCAAGCTCTATCATTCTGCTCTCTGCATTCTGCTCCAAAACCTTGCAAAAGGTTTTCTAAAGCTGCGTGTAACAAAAATTTTTCTTAACAAATCTTGCGCGTTTAAAAATTCTATAGCTAAGGAGTCAAACTGATATATTTAATATTGCTTTGAATGTAGGGGTTTGTAGGTTCCTTATTTTTATTGTAGCGTTCAATCAGCCCCATTCTATGCATATCCACAAAAGATTTTTCTCAAGCTGTCTTGGGTTACTTGATTCTTTTTCCTGAATTATCTTGAGGCATTTCAGACTTGCAGATATTATCAACCACTTTTGCATAAATCTCTTTCGCCTATAATATTGCTAGGGCGTTTGCTCATATCGGTGGTGCAGATTGTAAAAATCTCCTCCCACTTCATTGAAAATAGCTTGAATAATGGTTTTAATTTTATTTTGATCGTAACGATTGTGTTGGGATAAGTGTAAGCCCTATAATCAGAACTTTTATGCGATTAGCTAAAATTTCAAACACTCTTTACTAGGGTCAAGCTGTGTGATTTCTAGCAAAATTTTTCTAATTTTGGCATGTCAAATATCCTTTTTATTCGCATTCATTATACCTAAACATTTCCAAACTCCCATGCACGTATTCAGCATGGCTCTCACACCCTATAAAATTACGCTCAAACTTTTAGCCACTAAGCTAGTCATGCCACTGCCGCTAAACAAATCTAAAATCAAATCGTTTTTGTGAGAGCTAGCTTTTATCATGCGTTCAATGAGCGCTTTAGGTTTGATGCTGGGGTGTTTGGGCTTAAGGATTTTACCCTTCTCTTTTTCAACATGCCTTTGTGAAGTGATTTCCCACACATCAAGGCATAATTTGCCCTTAGGGTTAGGGAACCAGCGTTTGTTATTTTTTAAAATCCCCTTACTTTGAGCATGTTTGATGCGTTCAGCGGATTCATAAGCGATGCAGATCTCATCGGCATTAAAGGTGTAGTTTTCTTGTGCATGCTATAAAATAAAATGCTTTCTTGCGCGTGGTTATAACGCTTTTGGCGTTGGCAAACCCATCTTTTTAACCCAAGTGATAAAATTTAAAAATGCACTTTTTATGGTGCAAATACGCTAAAATAAAGCGCAATTAAAAGGGGTATTAAAGATATAAAACTCCCTGTGTCTTTAAGTTTGGGCAACATTTTATCAATCAAGCATAAGAAAATGTTAAAAACTCTTCATCATTTTTAAAACTATCCCATGAAGCAATTTTAAGATTGTAGGGGGGATCAATAATGGCTAAATCAACGCTTTTATCTTCTAATTTGTCTAAAAATGTGAAAACATCTTCTATATAAATCTTATTCAAAATCAAACAAGTTTCCTAGTTTTTGCTCAATCAAGGGCTTATAATTTTCATAGAGTTCATAACCTATAAAATTTCTTTTTAAAAGTTTTGCTTCCCTTAAGGTTGTCCCGCTCCCGCTAAATGGATCTAGCACCACATCGCCCACGCAACTATACAATCTAATCAAACGCCTTGCTAATTCAGCCGGCATTAAAGCCGCATGCTTACCAAAAGCAATATCGTTTTTATTAGGGATTGGGATTTCCCAAATTTGTTTGGTAAATTCCACCCATTCCTCTTGAGTCAATTGGCTTTGTTCTTTTTGCTCTTTTGTGGGTTGTTTGGGCTTGCCATTTTTAACAAACACGCCGATAAATTCTATAGTATTTTGCGCATAAAAATTTCTAGGATAAGGGTAGCTCCCAAACATCAATCTTTTAGTGGGATTTGCGCGTTTCCAAATATAGACATCTAGTAAGAACATTTTAGGTTTGTTTTTTAGCATGTTGTTTAAATCATGCAAAATGGAGTGTTGAATATCAGCATGCAAATCAAAGATATGGCGGTTATAGTGCGTGTTTAAAACCTTTTTAAGCATGGGCATTAAAGGCACATTAATGCATAACTTACCATTGGGTTTTAGCGCTCTATAGCACTCAAGCCAAACTTTTAAAAGACCTAAAAGATAATCTTCATATTTTCTAACGCCCCTAAATCTTCAACATGTTGGGCTGAATGCTGTAAATCTTGTGTGCCATTTTTGCATAATCTTTGATGTTGAAATAAGGCGGGCTTGTGATGATCAAATCCACGCTATTATCTGGCACTTCATTCATGTTGGTGCTGCTGTGATAAAACACTTTATTGATATTCAATCTTATTTTTACCTTTTATTAAACTTCAATGGGTTTTGCATGAAAGAATTTTACAATGAAATGGGGGTATTTTAAAAAAATGAGTCAGTCAAGGCAATCTAAATTTTCAATGAGTCAAACTCCTTAACGCTCTCGCTTAAAAGGTAATCGTCTTCTAATAAAAAAATCTTTTTTTGCATGGGGGTATTGTAGCGCTTAATGAGCGGGCTTTGTTATAATACTTCCTATGTTTTTTAAGGAGCGTTATAATGAAAACGAACGAAGCGCAATTTTATGAAGTTTTAGAAAACCTTTTCATAGGCGTTAAGATTGAAGACAAGCAAGAAAGCCTTTTAGATCCTACCCCTAAAGCGGTAAAAAATGGCATGCTCAATCTATTGAAGGCTAAGAGCCAGTATTATCAAAGCAAAAAACAAGAATTAGAAAAACTCATCAATTTAAAATGCCAAAACAACAACGATCTCAAAGAAGAATTGTTTGACAAACTCTATAGCTTTTTCAAGCGTTATTTGAGCGCTAATGGAGGGATTTATTTCAACGACACGCCCCTTTATGACAGCCTTTATACTAAAAGCGATTATGAAAAATGCTCCCTTAAAAAGACACCGCCTTATTTTATAAAACCAAAGATCTTTACTATGTGAAAAGCGAAACGATCTATAAGGATTTTTGCTTTGAACTAGAGGATATTCTTTTTAATTTTGACGCTTCTTTACTAGAGAGCAAAAAATATAATGAAAAAGTGGATCTGGTTTTTAATCTAAAAGATACAGACAAAAAAACTAACACCCTGAATTTTAGCGTTACGCTCAGCAGCAAGGGGAATCAAACAAAAATAAGTGAAATCCTAAAAGAATGTTTCAATCAAAGCGTCAAACTTGATGAAGAAATTTTAAAAAAAAGCGTTTGGAAAATTCAAAAAGCAAGGCAGTATGGATTATTTCATCCATAAAAACGCGCTAGGGTTTTTAAAAGAGCAATTGGATTTGTATCTGTTTGAATACCTTTTTAAAGAAATGACTGCATTTGATGCTAAACGCCTTAATGAGATCAACACCATTAAGGAAGTGGCTTTAGAAGTGGTTTCATTAGTGAGCGAATTTGAAAACGAACTTTGTAAGATTTGGAACAAACCCCGCTTTGTATTGAACTCGCATTTCATTGTAAGCTTAGATCAATTAAAAGCTAAAAACTACGATTTGAATAAAATCACAAACCACCCAAACTACCCCAAACAAGTTAAAGAATGGCAAGACTTGAATTTAAAATTACAGACAATTTTTAGAAAATGAGTTTTTGCCCCTAGACACGATTTATTTTAAAGATTTAGAAGAAGAGGTTACAAACTTATTCAATGAAGATGAAATCAACGGCACGCTCATTAAAAGCGAAAACTACCAAGCCCTAAACTCCCTTAAAAACCGCTATAAAGAAGCCATTGATTGCATTTATATTGATCCGCCTTACAACACGCAAAACAATGAATTTATTTATGCGGATAATTTCAAGCGCTCCAGTTGGCTCTCTATGATGGAAAACCGCTTGGAGCTTGCGCGCAAGCTTTTGAATGATAAAGGTGCGATGTTTGTGAGCATTGATGACAACGAACAGGCTTATTTAAAAGTGCTCATGGACGAAGTGTTTAATGGGGGGGGGGTGATAACTTTGTAGCGAGTATTAGTTGGAAACAATTTCATTCAGTTAAAAATGATGCTGCTAATTTTTCAAAAAATATTGAATACATACTATGTTATTGCAAAAATTTTTCTAAAAACCTTATTAGTAATGAGCCGTTTGATAAATCAAATTTGTATAAATTAAAAGATGAAAATGGTTTTTACAAATTAGATCCTGTGTGGGCAAAAAGCGGTAATAATTTTAGCCCTTATACTTTTCTAAATGGTAAAACTTGGTCTCCCCCTAGCGGGACTTTTTGGCGTTATTCAATAGGCACATTAAAAGATATGGAACAAAATAATAGAATAGTTTTTAATGGTAAAAATCCTATGGCTAAACGCTATCTTTCAGAAGTGGCCGAAGGTAGAAAATCTTCAACTTTTTGGGACGGATCAGAAGTTGGTTATAATCTTAATGGAGATGCTGAAATAAAGCAATTATTTAATGGAAATAAAGTTTTTAATAACCCCAAACCCGAAGCCCTACTCCAACGCATTTTAGAAATTTCCACAAAAGAAAACGATCTCGTGTTAGATTTTTTCGCTGGGAGCGGGACGACTTGCGCTGGTGGCGCACAAAATGAAAAGGAAGTATATCGGTATTGAAATGGGGGAGCATTTCGAGAGCGTGATTTTGCCTCGCCTTAAAAAGGTCATCGGCGGTTTTAAAAGCGGTGGGGCTAAAGAATTTGATGGGGTGGGGTAATCAAAGTTTATGAATTAGAAAGCTATGAAGAGATTTTAAGAAAAATCAAGTATGAAAGACAACGACAAACCCTTAGCTTATGATGAACAATACAGCGATTTAGTGGAGCGTAAAACGAATCTTACACGCTCAATATAGAAGCGCTAGAAAAAATGGGCGTGGACATTAAAGAGACTTTAGAAAATTTATGGGGGGTTGGAGTGGAGTTTTTCAATGAAAAGGTGGTGAAATTTAAAGGGAATGATAAAGAAGTAGAGATTTTAAAAGCCTTAAAAGAAGCGCTCATTTGGTAAGGAGAAAATCATGGCAAAGAAAAAAGATTTAACCACCGATAATGAAATTTTTGTCGCTCAAAAACTCGCCGAAGAGGAACTAAACACTAACGAGATTAACGAGCCATTAGAAAGGCTAGACTTTAAAAGCTTTGATAATAATAAGGAGCTTTTAGATTACCAACAGCAAGCTTTGATCAACGCTTTTAGAATGCTTGTTGCTTATTTTAGAGATTTCAAAGAGAATAAAAAAGAATTTTACGCGTTTTACCAAAAACATTATTCATTCTGCTCATAGCGATTTCGCTAAAAGAAACTCAATCCTTTGTTAAAGAGCCATTTTAAGGTGGAAAATCATTGCGTGAGTTTTGAAAATTTTATCAACCGCTTAGCCTTTTACATGGCCACAGGGAGCGGTAAAACGATTGTCATTATCAAGCTGGTAGAGCTTTTAAGCGTGGCTATAAGAATGGGTTTAATCCCTAAGAAAAATATCATGTTTTTTAGCGCGAATGAAAATTTGATCCAGCAATTTGAAAAAGAAATTGAAAAATACAACCGCAATAAGGACTATTTTAAACAAATTGATTTCAAAAGCCTTAAAAGCGTTACCCATAAAGATTTTTACCGCGCTCCAAAAGATTCTGTCATCAAACAAATCACTCTTTTTTATTACCGCGCGGATTTAATGAATGATGAAGAAAGCAAGGAAAACCTTTTAAATTATAAGGATTATTGGGATAATGGGGAAAACTATGTGATTTTAGATGAAGCGCATAAGGGGAACAAGTCTGAGAGCAAAAGACAAGCCATTTTTAGCCTGCTGTCTTTAAAAGGGTTTTTATTCAATTTCAGCGCCACTTTCACCGAAGAGAGCGATCTCATCACTGCGGTGTATAATTTGAGCGTGGGCGAGTGGGTGAAGCTTGGCTATGGCAAAGAGTCTGTTTTGTTGAAGAAAAACAACTTAAACGCTTTTAAGGAATTAAAAGATTTAAACGATAGGGAAAAAGAAATCGCTCTTTTAAAAGCGTTATTGCTTTTGGGCATGCAAAAACGCTATAAAACAGAAGGCTATTTTTACGACCCTTTAATGCTCGTGTTCACGCATTCTGTGAATGTTAAAAACAGCGATGCGGAAATCTTTTTTAAAACTTTAGCGCGCGTGATTGAAAATGACGATGGAAGCGATTTTTTAAAAGCCAAAGAGGATTTATTAGAGGAATTAAAGAATCCGGAATTTCTTTTTAGCGATGACAAAGATAAAGACTATAAGGTTAAGGTTTTTAAAGAGGGTTTAAAGAGCATGGATTTTAAAGGCTTAAAAGAGAAGTTTTACGCTAACAACGGGCATATTGAAGTGATCATTAACCCTAAAAACAACCAAGAAATCGCTTTCAAGCTCAACACAAGCGATAAAGTCTTTTGCTTGATTAGAATAGGCGATATTACCGAATGGATTTGTGAAAAATTAAAGAGCGTGAAGGTGGTGAGCAAGAATTTGAGCTTTAAAGAAGAGAGCTATTTCAGCCAGATTGATAAGAGCAGTATCAATATCTTAGTGGGGTCTCGCACTTTTGACACCGGGTGGGATAGCACAAGGCCTAGCGTGATTTTATTTTTAAATATAGGGCTTGATGATGATGCTAAAAAGCTGGTGAAACAATCTTTTGGCAGAGGTGTAAGGATTGAAAGCGTCAAAAACCAACGCCAAAGGTTAGCGTATTTAGACATAGATGGAGCCATTAAAAAAGCCTTGAAACCAAACGCTGCAATGCTAGAAACGCTTTTTGTGATACCCACTAATTATGCAAGCCTTGAAGCGATTTTAAAGTTCCAAAAAGAGAGCGAAAATAAGGGTGAGAATAGAGGTTCTTGGCGTGAAATCAAATTAGAAAAAACGCCCATAAAACACGCCTTATTCGTGCCTTGCTACCGCAAAGAACAAACAAGCATTCTTGAACTTCCTGAAAGCGCTTCGTTTAAAATGAGCGAAAAAAATTTTAAGGATTTAAAAGAGTATTTTAATTTAATGAGCGAAAAGCATTTTATTTTAAAGCATGAAATTTATGACCCTAAAGATTACATGCAGTTAAAAAAAATGACACAAGAAGCGCATTTCAACAAGGTATCAACTTGGCATTATAAAGATTTAGATTACATGATTTCTGAAATTAAAGGCAAGCTATACCCTAATCAAAAAGTGCCTAAAGACGAGTTTAACGCCCTAGATAGTGAGAAAATCGTGCATTTTAAAAGGATTAAAGTTAAGGCGGATAAAAAAGAAGAATTGGTTAAAACCATTCAAGAAGTGAAAGAGTATGCGCCTTTGGATAAAGAAACTCTAATCAAAAAAATCGCGCAAGGCGAGATCGATCCTTATGATACAGAAAAGCACAAACAAAACAAAACCTTTAAAGTTGGTGGTGCCGAGCTGTTAAAACTCAAAGAGCATTACTACACCCCTTTAATTAAAGCCAAAAACTGCGATTGGCTTAAGCATGTGGTTAAAGTAGAAAGCGAGAGCGATTTTTTAGAAGAGTTGTTAAAGATTACAGAAACGCTGCAAGAAAACTATGATTTTTGGGCGTTCAGCAAGATTGATGAGCATTTAGACAATTTGTTTATCCCTTATTTCAACAACGCTGCAGAAAGGAAATTTTTCCCTGATTTTATCTTTTGGCTAGAAAAAGGCGGCACGCAGATCATTTGCTTCATTGATCCTAAAGGGAGCAAACACACTGATTACGAGCATAAGGCAGATGCGTATCAACTTTTTAAAGATAAAATTTTTAACCCCAAAGACAATCCCAATCTCAAAATCAAAGTGGTTTTAAAATTTTATGGGGATAAAGATGAGGTGGCGGATGGTTATAGGGATTACTGGATTAAAAAAGGGAAACTAGAAGATTTTTTTCTAAAACAATTAGCCTAATTTTATTGAAAGGGGTTAAAAGATCCGCTTATTAGCCTTGAATATAAGGCTAGTTTTTCACATCGCTCAAAAACACATGCCTTAAAAGTTTAGCGCCGCTTAAAAAAGCGTTTTTCAGCACCGCGCTTTTATAGGTGTAATGATCTTCAATGCTTGAAACTTCGCCCACAAACACCCCGCTCCAAAAATCCCGTCTAGCCCGCTCGTTAGCACTTGATCGCCTATGTTGATTTCAGCGCTTGGGACAATGAAATCCACGACTAATTCTTGCTTGAAATTAGTCCCTATAAAGCCTAAGACTTGATTTTGGCCTATCATCACGCTATAAGCGCACCGCTTGTGAGCGTTCAAAAACCCGTTCAAGCGCCCTTTTTCTAGCACGGCAATGCCTATGGCTTGGTTGTGAGAAACAAGGCCATAAATCTTATTTTCTTCTAAATTTACAATAGGGTTGAGAGAAACGCTGTGCGTGTCTTCTAAACTGATGAATGAAGTCATGAAAGTGGGGGTGTAAGTCATTTTTGGATTTTCTAAAGGATAAATACTATTCAAACGCTCTTTCAAATCGGCGTTTTCTAGTTTTAAAGCTTCTAAAATCAAGCGTTCTTTTTGAAATTCCTTAATGTTTTGGGCTTGAAAAAAATACGCTTGAACGTTGTCTAATAAGCTGTTTTTAGCGTTCATCAAGGCATTTTTAATCCTGTCGCTGATATAAGAAGAACTACCCTTAAAATCTAAAAAATAAAAAATAAGAAAAATCCCTAAAAGCCAAAGGAATTTAAAATAAAACGCATGCATTATTCACTAAAACCCACACGGCTGAGTAAATCCAAATCTTGTATGGCTTCTCCTGTGCCTTTGGCCACGGCCAATAAAGGCTCATCGCCCACATACACAGGGAGTTTAACCATATCGCTCAAATACTTGTCTAAGCCTTTAATCAAAGCCCCACCGCCGGTAAGCACCACGCCATTTTGCACAATGTCTTTAGCCAAATCCGGCTTCACTTTCAAGCACGCTCCTAAAGCGCTAGAAATTTCTCTCACCTGATCTTTAATGGCTTCAAACACATCATCAGAGCTCAATTCAATCGTGTGCAACAGCCCACTCACTTGATCCTCCTGACACTTCCATGGTAAGGGCGGATCAATTTGATCAGCAACCGATTTCAATCTTAATCTCTTCACCGGTGCGCTCGCCTATCAACAGATTGAATTTCTTGCGGATGTATTCCACGATGCTTTGATCCATTTATCCCCAGCCACTCTAATGCTTTTAAATGACTAGCCCCCAAGACTGATCACGCCAATTTCAGTCGTGCTTATCCGCCAATATCCACGATCAAACTCCCTTGAGGCTCTTTGACTGGCAAGCCTGCTCAATCGCTGCTGCCATAGGCTCTTTCAATCAAAAAACTTCTCTAGCCCCCGCGCTTAAAGTGCTCTCTTTAACCGCATTCCTTTCCACGCTTGTTAATCCATAGGGCACACACCATGATGCGCG
>VOFL01000042.1_pt1 | contig 34955 bp, 25 predicted proteins | sample 5384111 | NCBI WGS metagenome assembly VOFL01 (sample SAMN12384731, study PRJNA508395) | synthetic metagenome | isolation source: mock microbial community "Gut Microbiome Whole cell Mix" consisting of 8.3%...
GTGTTGCGAGTCCCCGTCGTATATCGTCCACATCGCATTCCGATATGCGGAACGCGGATGCGGACAGCGTTGATGAGGGCGGCGGCGCGGGTGACGCGCGCGAAACGCGCTACGCCTTGCGCAACGTGGCCCTCTGTGCGCTGCCCGGCGAAGTCACTGCGATCGTCGGGCCATCCGGTTCCGGGAAATCCACAGCCGTCCAGCTGCTTGCCGGCACGCTTGTCGGATATGAAGGCGATGTGCTGCTGTCCGAAATGCCATCCGGAATGCAGGACGAAGTGCTGGGCGCTATGTTAAGCAGTGCGGCGCCGGATGACAGTGAAACCCTGAAATCGCACCAAATCCGCGACCTCACCGCAGCATCGCTCACCCGCGAAATCTCCATCGTCTCCGCGCACAGCCACCTGTTCGCCGGCACCCTGCGCGACAACCTGCTCATGGCCCGCGCCGACGCCACCGACAACGAGCTGTGGCAGACGCTGGAAGCCGCGCATATCGACGATTTCGTGCGCGCGCAATCGCGAGGACTCGATATGCCGATCACGCAGGACGGCGCGAATCTGTCCGGCGGGCAGAAACAGCGCATTGCGATCGCCCGTGTACTGTTGCGCAGGTCGGCCGTCTATATTTTCGACGAGGCGACCAGCAGCGTCGACGCGGACAGCGAAACGTTGATTTTGCAAACGATTCGCGCGCTCGCCGACGCCGGCGCAACCGTGCTGATGGCCACGCACCGCATGGCGAACGCGGCCGACGCGGACCATGTCGTAGTGTTTGATGGGGGTGTCGTCGTCGAGCAGGGCGCGCATGACGATCTCATGGCCGCGGACGGCACGTATGCCAAGCTGTTCCGGGCGCAGGAAAGCGTGGAACGGGTGGGATTGTCTGGTCGCGTCGCGCCGCGCGTATCGCGTATGACTCATGCGTCTGGTGCGTTTGCCGTGTCTCGGATGTCTGGTTCCGCCGAATCGAACGCCAGTGGCGTCAAATCGGACATGCCAACAACCCAAGTCGTCGCCCGCTTGCTGCGCGAAGTCGGCCCACTGCGCAAACCCATGGCCATCGCCTGCGCGTGCGGCATCCTCGGCCACCTCGCCGCCACGTTCCTGCCGGTTTTCGGCGTCGCCGCGCTGTTTGCCGCAGCTGGCGCAAAAGTCTGGAATCTCAGCCTTCCCGCGGCAATCGCAGCCATGATTATCTGCGCACTGATCCGCGGCGGCATGCGCTACGCCGAACAGTACATGAACCACAATGTCGCCTTCCGCCTGCTCGCGCTGTTTCGGTCGAAAACGTTTGCCGCGCTGCGTCGCCTCGCGCCCGCCAAACTGTCCGGCAAAGGCAAAGGCGACCTGATCGCGCTGGTCACCACCGACGTCGAACTGCTGGAAATCTTCTTTGCGCACACCATTTCGCCGGTTGTCATCGCCATCGCGACCACCGTGCTTTACACGGTCGCATTGCTTACGTTGAGCCCTGCGATCGCTGTCACGCTGGTCATCGCGCACCTGACCGTCGGCATCGTGCTGCCGAAACTCTTCGCCACGGCGGTAGGCGGTCTCGGTGGGGATATTCGCCGCGAATCCGCCCAACTTGATGACGAAATGCTCGACGATATGCGCGGTCTCGACGAAATCATCCGATTCGGCCAAGGCCATGCGCGGCTTGCCGGCATCGCGTCACGCACGCGCTCGCTCTGGAGCCGCCGTGCCCGGCTGAGTGCCAAGAATGGCGATTTCGCAGGCTTCGGCGCGGTGCTGGTCGTACTGTTCACTGCCATCGCGGCATTGCTGGCGATGGTCACGTCCGGTACGACGATGCCCATCGCTTCCGCCGCTTCCGCTGCCGCCGCAACCATTCAGACCGTCCTTTCCGCGCCCGCCGCCCGCCTGACCGCCGCTTTCGTGCTGCTGGCCAGCTCGTTCGGTCCGACGCTCGCGTTGAGCGCGCTGCCGGCCAATCTCACGCAAACGTTTGCAGCCGCCCGCCGCCTGTTCGCGCTGATGGACGAAACCCCCGCAGTGGAGGAGCGGGGCGATTTCCTGCCGCGCTACCACGGCATGTCCATGCACGACGTCACGTTCGGCTACGGCAATTCGGGCGAGGCTCCAACTTCCGGAAGCGATGCGGATGCCCCCGAGTCGTCCGCCGAGCCAATCCTCAGCCACGTCTCGTTCGACATACCACAACACGGCATCCTCGGCATCCAAGGCCCGTCCGGCCGCGGCAAATCGACCCTGCTGAAGCTGCTCATGCGTTACTGGGACCCGCAATCCGGCTTAGTCGCCCTGTCCGAGGTGCCACTGCCGCAGATCGACGCGCATCATCGCCGTCGCGTGCAAACGATGATGGGGCAGGAAACCTACCTGTTCGACGGCACTATCCGTGAAAACCTGCTTATGGCCTGCGACAGGGGCGATGCGGATAGGGCTGGTAATGCTGGCGATTCGGACGATTCCGCAACTTCCGGCAGAGCGCTCCTTACCCCGCCCGCTCCTCCCGTTTCGTGGAATGCCGCTGATTCCGCGCTTTCCACCCGGTCGACCCCTTCTGTCGGTGATGACGTGCTGCGCGCCGCGCTTGCCAAGGCTTCCGCGCTTGAACTGGTCGACTCGCTCCCGCAGGGCCTTGATACCCCCGTCGGCGAGTTGGGCGGGCGGCTTTCAGAGGGTGAACGGCAACGCATCGGCCTGGCTCGCGTCTTCCTGCGCAACGCGTCGCTGGTGTTGTTCGACGAGCCGACGAGTCGCCTCGACGCCTACAACGAATCCGTGATTCTGCAATCGATTGACGCGTTGGCGCAGCAGGGGAGCGCGGTGCTGCTCGTCTCGCACCGCGATTCCACCATGCGCATCGCGGACCGCATCGTGCGCATGTGAGCTGGCGCGTGCGGATTGCGAACTGATGCGGCGAGCCGATGCGTGCGAACTAGTGTGTGAATCGGCGTAATGCGGGGCCTGGTGAGGTGCCCATGCCCATGCGGCCGCATACGGACGCGTCGCACGTCCGCAATGTGGTCGTATGAAAATCGCATGTCATTCGTGTTTCCTATAGCGCGCGCGACGGCGTACGGAAGCGGACGAATCGAAAGCCATGGTCGCAGGTAAAGCAAGAAAAACGGACGAAACCGATGAAATGTCGACGGAATCGAAATCATAAGCCAATGAAACAATCATGAAAATAAGGTTGCAAATTTAGCAAAACCGACTTTTTGGTAGGTTATAAGATTCAGTTCGCGTGAAATCGAAATGGGAAATCGTTAGTATCGATAGCAAACGATTATTTTCGACGAAAGGCTGGCGATGGCCAACAACAGGAACGAACTGAACAAGAATCTGGCACAGATGCTCAAGGGTGGCGTAATCATGGACGTCACCACTCCGGAGCAGGCGAAGATCGCACAGGACGCGGGCGCATGCGCGGTGATGGCGCTCGAACGCATTCCGGCCGATATTCGTGCTGCCGGCGGAGTTTCCCGCATGAGCGATCCGGCCATGATCAAGGGCATTCAGGAAGCCGTGTCTATTCCGGTCATGGCCAAGGTTCGTATCGGCCACATCGCCGAAGCCCGCATTCTGCAGGCCATCGAAATCGATTACATCGACGAATCCGAAGTACTCAGCCCCGCCGACGACGTGTACCACATCGACAAGAACCGGTTCGACGTGCCGTTCGTGTGCGGCGCGAAGAACCTGGGCGAAGCGCTGCGCCGTGTCGCCGAGGGCGCGTCCATGATCCGCACCAAGGGCGAGCCGGGCACCGGCGACGTCATCCAGGCCGTGCGTCACATGCGCACCATGAACAAGCAGATCCGCGAACTCGTCTCCCTGCGCGACGACGAGGTGTACGAGGCCGCCAAGCAGCTGGCCGTGCCGTACGATCTCGCCAAGTACGTGCACGACAATGGCCGTCTGCCGGTCGTCAACTTCGCAGCCGGTGGCGTGGCCACTCCGGCCGATGCCGCGCTCATGATGGAGCTGGGTGCCGAAGGCGTGTTCGTCGGTTCCGGCATCTTCAAGTCCGGAGACCCGGCTAAGCGTGCCGCCGCCATCGTGCAGGCTACCGCCAATTGGCAGGACGCCGAGCTGCTTGCACGTCTTTCCGAGAATCTCGGTGAGGCCATGGTCGGCATCAACGAAGATGAGATCGAAACCATCATGGCCGCCCGCGGCGAGTGACGGCCCGCACGGCGCATGCGTGACGCCGGCTCCGCGGGCAGCGAGAAGCACCGCGGAGCCGGCATATCCGAAAGCACAGGAACGGTAATGGTTGTAGCAGTTGAATACATTTCGAAGGAAGAATCGGCCGGCGTCGAAGCCGCGAAACATGGCGTGACCGGCATCCTCGCCGTGCAGGGCGCGTTCGCCGAGCACGCCGCCATGCTGGATCACCTCGGCGCGCCGTGGAAGCTGCTGCGCGCGGCCGAGGATTTCGACGATTCGATCGACCGGGTGATTCTGCCCGGCGGCGAGAGCACCACGCAGGGCAAGCTGCTGCGCTCCACCGGCCTGTTCGAGCCGATTGCAGAGCATATCGCCGCCGGCAAACCGGTGTTCGGTACCTGCGCCGGCATGATTCTGCTGGCCCGCAAGCTCGATAACGACGACAACGTCTACTTCGGCGCGCTTGACGCCGTCGTGCGGCGCAACGCATACGGCCGCCAGCTTGGCTCGTTCGCCGCCACCGCCGATTTCGGCTCCTCTTCCGGTGATTCCGCCGTCGTGGTCGCACCGGGCGAGCATGTTCCGCAGGACGCCCCGGCCGACATCGTGCTCAAAGATTTCCCGCTGGTGTTCATCCGCGGGCCGTTCGTGGCCGAAGTCGGACCGGCCGCCACCGTCGAAACGTCGGTGGACGGCAATGTGGTCGGCTTGCGCCAAGGCAAGATCCTCGCCACGGCGTTCCATCCCGAGCTCACCGACGACACCCGCATCCACGAGCTGTTCCTGAGTTTGTAGCTTGCGATTCTGTGTAGCGCGCGGTCTGTGTTGCTCACGGTCTGCGTAGCACGCTGTGTACTCGCTTGAGCCCGTAGCGCGACGCACGCAAGCATATCGGCGGCTTCCAAGGATATTTCCTTGGAGCCGCCGATTTTTTATCTGTGGACTTTCAGCATCTTTTCAATCCCAACTAATACTGGGGAATTCATCGGAAAAATAATCCCCCGTAATACACCGACTTGTCCACATGCGTCCTGCCCACTCGCAATACGCTTTCGGGCTGCGCGTCTCCGGATGGTGCGGGCGGGTCGTCGTCCGCTGTCGACGGTGCTGCCGGTATACGACACGCCGATGTTTTGTAGGGGTAGCGGTCGATGGGATGCAAATTTCCTTGTTTGAATTGACATGGTACACCGGAAAACCTATACTGTTTCAACAGGTACACAGTTATACCAAAAAGGGAAGGAAATATCCCGAATCAACTGAATGGTCAGTTGAAGACATATTGACGTGTATCTACCGCAGCTGGAGTGGGTTCGACGAATGAACGCACGTAAAGCGGGTGCCAACGATGGGACACAAGGAGGAGTACATCATGGAGAAGAAATCCATCAGGATGATTGCGGCGGTGGCCGCTGCGGCGATGCTTGTTCCGCTGGCCGCGTGCGGTGGAGGAAACGCCGCCGACGGCAAGACCACGCTGTCGTTCTTCTCGAACAATTCGCAGGACAAGTACCAGCCGATCATCGACGCGTTCGAAAAGGCCAATTCGGACATCAAGATCGACTACAGCACCACCACCGGTTCCCAGAGTGGCTACCAGCAGACGCTGCAGACTCGAATCTCCGGCGGAAACCTGGCCGACGTCTACATCGTTCCTCCGGAGGCGTTGAGCGATCTGGTCAAAGGCAACTACGCCAAGGACCTGAGCAATGAAAGCTTCATGGATAAAATCGGCGATGCCGCAAAAAAGGCCTATAGCGTGGATGGCAAAGTATACGCCATGGGCGTGAGCACCTGGACCAATGCCTGGGTGTACAACAAGGATCTGCTGAAGAAGGTCGGTTACGACTCCATCCCGGCGACGTGGGATGAATTCCTGACCATGTGCGGCAAACTCAAAGCCGCGGGAATCACCCCATACCTTGAGCCGAAGGATGGACTGGGCAACGCCGTCGAGGGCTGGATCGGCGCTGAATCCGCCAAGCAGGGCGAGGCGCTCGACGCCAAGATCGACGCCGGTAAGGACACGTTCAAGAACGTGTATGGCAAGTACTACGGCGAATGGGACAAGCTGATCAAGCAGAACCTGATGAGCTCCGACGTGTCCGGCCTGAGCGGCGACCAGGTCAAGTCGGAATTCACCGCCGGACGTCTTGCGGTCTATCCTTCCGGCTCGTGGGACATCGACAGCTTCAATGAGACCGGCCTCAACTACGGTTTCGGCCAGATCCCTATGCTGAAGAAGGGTGACACCCCGTACGCGCCGGGCTCCATCGATCCGGCCTTCGGCATCAACAACAAGATCTCCGGAGACAAGCTCAAGGCCGCGGAGAAGTTCTTCACCTTCCTGACCTCCGACGAGGGCCTCAAGCTGTACCAGAAGCAGCTGGGCCTGATCCCGTCCGTCAAGGGCTTCAACGCCACGGTGGACGACCACTTCAAGGACGCCTACGACCTGTACATCAAGACCGGCAACGTGTACCTGAATTCCGCCCACTGGAGCAAGGGCACCACCGCGCTGCGCGCCGAGACCTTCACCCAGCTGCAGCAGGTAGCCCTCGGCTCCATCAGCCCTACGCAGGCCGCGGAGAACCTCGATTCCAAGCTCAAGACCCTCTCCTGATCCATCGCGAACAGACATCCATCGCGGCAGGCTGGCGCGGACCCTTCCGTCCGCGCCACGCCTGGACCTGCCAATCTCACGTTTTGTAGAAAGCAACCAACATGTCAGTATCAACAGCGTCAGCGGCGCGTCCACATTCCGCTGATCAGGTAGAGGCGTTGCATCTCAAGCAGCGTCGTCACCGCAACTTCATGGAGAACTTCGCCTCGGCACGCTTCCTGCTGCCGATCATGGTGGTGTTCATCGTGGTGATCCTCATCCCATTCCTGCAAAGCCTGGTGTTCAGCTTCACCGATTACTCCGGTTACAATTTCGCGGACGCGAAGTTCGTGGGGTTCGCGAACTACGTGCAGTGCTTCAAGGATCCGACGCTGCTCGCGGGCCTCGGCTTCACGCTGCTGTACACGGTGGCCACCACCGTGCTCATCACCGTGATCGCCCTGCCGCTGGCTGTGGTGCTCAACCGCAAGTTCTTCGGCCGTAACTTCGCCCGTTCCCTGTTCTTCTTCTTCTCGGTGCCGTCCATGGCCGTGCTCGGCTTGGTCTGGCAGTACATCTTCTCCCCGCTGAAGTCCGGCGTCGTCAACACGCTGCTCGCCAAGATCGGCATCGATGCGATTCCGTGGTTGTCGAATTCCCGAACTTGCCAAATTCTGTGTGATTTTCGTAGCGGTATGGGCTCAGATCGGCTGGCACGCCACGCTGTATCTGGCGTATCTGCAGGCTATCCCCGCCGATATCTACGAACAGGCCGCCGTCGATGGCGCAAACCGTCGCCAGCAGTTCTTCAACATCACACTGCCCCAGATGGTTCCGGCCATGGGTGTGAGCATCTTCATGCTGCTTACCGGTGGTTTGAAGGTCTATGATCTGCCGTATGGCCTCACCAGCGGCGGTCCGGGCTACTCCACCTACACCGTGACCCAGTCCATCATCCTCACGGGCATCGGTTCGAGCCGGTACGGACTGGGCTCCGCACTGGGCGTCATCTTCTTCATCTGCTGCGCGCTGTTGGTCGCCCTGCAGCAGGTAATCACCAATCTGGTAGAAAAGAGGCTGTCATGACTCTGCAGCAACGCGAGCGTATCGGCTCGATCATCCGTTCCGTCGTCGTCATCGCTATCGCGCTGATCTGCGCGGTGCCGCTGTACGTCATCGTCATCAACACGTTCAAAAGCAGCGCCGAGATGTCCATGGACCCGATTGGGTTACCAAAGACATGGAATTTCGAGAACTACACGTATGCATTCGGGCATCTGCCCATTGTCAACGCCTTCAAGAACACCATCATCGTGACGGTGGTCGGCGTCGGCCTGCAGGTGCTGTTCGGCGCGCTCGCCGCATACGGCATGATCCTGAAGAAGAGCAAGTTCACCGCCGTGATCGGCGTGCTGCTCATGCTGTCCTTCATCATCCCCGGCCAGACGCTGCTGATTCCGCAGTACCGCATGGAGGCACAGGTGGGTCTCGTCGATTCGCTGCTCGGCCTGATCGTGCTTTACACGGGCGGCGCGACCTTCTGCTACTTCTTGATCGTGCAGTACATGCGCGGCCTGCCGTATGAGATCATCGAGGCCGCCCGTATCGACGGCGCCGGTCCGTTCCGCATCTTCTGGACGATCGTGCTGCCGCTGATCCGCCCGATCCTGACCACCGTCATCGTGTTCCAGACCATGGGCACGTGGAACGACTTCATGACGCCGAGCGTGTACATCTCGTCGACCAACAAACAGACCATCGTGCTGCAGGTGTTCAACGCGATCAGCACCTTCACGACGAACTGGCCGTTGTTCATGACGGTCACCACCATCGCGCTCATCCCGGTGTTCGTGTTCTTCATCTTCTGCCAGCGTTGGATCGTGGCCGGCCTGGTCGCCGGTTCGGTCAAGGGCTGACCGGTCCTCCTGCTTGCGGGAATTCGACAAGGAGCAGCGTTATGCGCTATGAGGTTGATCTTTCGGAAGCCAGCAAGTTCGCGCGGACGCCCGCATACGGGATCCCCGTCATCCGCGCCGCAGCCGCATGCGGGCCGGATGGCGGGACCCTGGGCGCCACGAACCGCTTCCTGACCCGTGACGGATCGCCATGGATCCCCATCGCCGGCGAGATGCACTATTCGCGGATCGCCGCCGAACGGTGGGACACGGAACTCGCGAAGATGGCCGCGGCGGGCATCGACGTCGTATCCACCTACGTGTTCTGGAACCACCATGAGGAGCGCGAGGGGGAGTGGGATTTCTCCGGCAACAGGAACGTGCGCCGATTCGTGGAATTGTGCGCCCGGCACGGACTGCACGTCATCGTGCGGCTGGGACCGTTCTGCCATGGCGAGGTGCGCAACGGCGGACTTCCCGACTGGCTGTACGGCAAGTCGTATGAGGTCCGTTCCCTCGACGCCGGCTTCCTCGATGCGGTGCGCGGTCTCTACGCGCATATCGCGCAGCAGCTGCGCGGCCTGTATTTCAAGGATGGCGGGCCGATCATCGCGGCCCAGGTCGACAACGAGTACATGGCGTCGTCGGCTCCTTGGGAGATGACCACCGGCATCAGCCGTGAATGGGTGCCGTCCGGCCACGATGGGGCCGGCTACCTGGAACGGCTGCGCGACATCGCGATCGAGGAAGGCATCGACCCGCCGATGTTCACCTGCACCGGCTGGCAGTCACCGGTTCCGGACGACATGCTGCCGCTGTGGGGTGGATACGCGTACCGGCCGTGGCTGTTCTACGACGGCGTCGGTGCCGAGGGGATGACGGAGCATCCCGCCACCGACGAGTACCGATACCGGAGGCTGCATGGCTCCAGCACAAGCGACGGCTTCGATCCCCCGTACGATCCGGACAGCCGCCCGTACGCCTGCTGCGAGATGGGCGGCGGGATGTTCAATTCGTACGATTACCGTTTCGTGCTGCCGAAGCGCTCCGTCGACGCGATGGCCAACATCAAGCTCGGCTCGGGGTGCGATTTCCTCGGCTACTACATGTTCCATGGCGGAACCAACCCGAAGGGCGCGGCCGGATTCCTCAATGAGGGGCAGACCCCGAAACGCTCCTATGATTTCCAAGCGCCCCTTGGCAAATTCGGACAGGTGCGGGAATCCTACCGGCGGCTGCGCACCCTGCACGAGTTCGTCAAAGCCTTCGGGCCGGAACTCGCCGGAATGCCGGTCTCGTTGCAGGACGGGCAGGACCGCATCGATCCGTCCGACTCCGAGACCCTCCGGTATGCCGTGCGCAGCGATGGCGAACGGGGTTTCGTGTCCATCGACAACTTCCAGGACCATGCGCGCGTGCCGAGCCGTCACGGTGAGCAAATCGACGTGACGACGGGTACCGGTGAGCGCATACGGTTCACCGGCATCGGCCTCGCCGAGGGGGAGAACTGCATATTGCCGTTCAACATGGATCTGGACGGCGTGCGGCTCGTCCGCGCCAACCTGCAGCCGGTCACCGTGCTGCGGGTGCCGGGCCGACCGTTCCGCACGTTCGTGTTCCTCAAGCCCGATGGCATGGATGAGCTGACGTTCCATTTCGAAGGCGACATCCAGGACGTCACCGTCGGCAAGGCGGATTTCGAACGCTTCATGGTCCGGGACGCGGCGGAGATCGTATGCGTCACACGAGCGCTCGCCGGGCGGATGACGGTGTTGGATGGAGGCCTCGCCTTCGTCGACGACGACAACGCGTTGCTGTACGAGGACGGCGATGGGTGGACGCTGGAATCGCCCCGCGCCGAAAACGGGATCGCCGCATATCCGGAAGGCTTGCTCGGCTCTCCGCGGCCGGTGGAGCCCGTATCGGTGTATGCGCGTATGAGAAGACTGCACGCCGATCGGTACGAAATCGCTTTGCCGGCTGGCATGGGACGGCTTTTCCGCGATCAACGGCAGGTCGCCGATGTCATGCTGAACATCGCATACCAGGGCGATATCGGCTGGCTGTTCTGCGGCGATGTGCTGATCGCCGATAATTTCTGCAACGGCGAGACATGGCAGGTCGGATTGCGCGATTACGCGGATGCCATCGATGCCGCTGGTGGAAAGCTGACGCTGGTCGTCACGCCGCTGAGGCGCGGGGTCCGCGTGAAGGTAACATCGTCGATGGCGGCCCGCCTGGAGCAGTCCGATGCGTGCGTCGCTGACGTCACCGACGTGTATGCTACACCGGTGTACCACATGCCGGTGGGCGAATAACGAATGTAATATACAAAAAACCATGGCTTTATGCCAATTACCAAAGGAGATAATCGTGAGTGCGCGACGCAACTTCGAATGGCCGGAACTGCTGACCGCGGATGGCCGCGGCATCGCCTTCGGTGGCGACTACAATCCCGACCAATGGTCCGAGGACATCTGGGACGACGACATCCGCCTGATGAAGCAGGCCGGCGTCAACACCGTGGCCCTCGCCATCTTCAGCTGGGATCGCATCCAACCCACCGAGGATCGTTGGGATTTCGGCTGGCTCGACCGCATCATCGACAAACTCGGCAATGCCGGCATCGTGGTCGACCTGGCCTCCGCGACGGCGACCGCGCCGCTGTGGCTGTACGAAAGCCACCCGGAGGTCCTTCCGCGTGACAAGTACGGCCATCCGGTCAACGCCGGCTCGCGCCAATCCTGGAGCCCGACCAGCCCGGTGTTCAAGGAATACGCGCTGACCCTGTGCCGCAAGCTCGCCGAACGGTACGGCACCAACCCGTATGTGACCGCATGGCACATGGGCAACGAATACGGGTGGAACAACCGCGAGGACTACTCCGACAACGCGCTCGAGGCCTTCCGCGCATGGTGCCGCCGCAAGTACGGCACCATCGACGCGCTCAATCAGGCGTGGGGCACCACCTTCTGGGGCCAGGAGATGAACGGCTTCGACGAAGTGCTCATCCCACGGTTCATGGGCGCCGACTCGATGGTCAACCCCGGCCAGAAGCTCGACTTCGAACGGTTCGGCAACGACATGCTCCTCGACTTCTACAAAGCCGAACGCGACGCGATCGCCGAAATCTGCCCCGACAAGCCGTTCACCACGAACTTCATGGTCTCCACCGACCAGTGCTGCATGGACTACGCCGCCTGGGCCAAGGAAGTGAACTTCGTATCCAACGACCACTACTTCCACGAGGGCGAATCCCACCTCGACGAGCTGGCCTGCTCCGACGCTCTCATGGATTCGCTCGCGCTCGGCAAGCCGTGGTATGTCATGGAACACTCCACCTCGGCGGTGCAGTGGAAGCCGCTTAACACCCGCAAGCGCAAGGGCGAGACCGTGCGTGACTCCCTGGCCCATGTGGCCATGGGCGCCGACGCCATCAACTTCTTCCAGTGGCGCGCGTCCGCGTTCGGTGCCGAAGCGTTCCATTCGGCCATGGTTCCGCACGCCGGCGAGGACACGAAGCTGTTCCGCCAGGTGTGCGAGCTGGGCGCGTCGTTGCACACGCTCGCCGACGCCGGCGTGCAGGGCACCGAATTGGCGCACTCCGACACGGCGATCCTCTTCAGCGCCGAATCGGAATGGGCCACCCGCTCCCAGACCCTGCCGAGCATGAAACTCAACCACTGGCATGACGTGCGTGACTGGTACCGCGCGTTCCTGGACGCGGGCTCGCGCGCCGACATCGTGCCGCTCGCCTACGACTGGAGCTCGTACAAGACCGTCGTGCTGCCGACCGTGCTGATCCTGAGCGCCGCCGACACGCAGCGGTTGGCCGACTTCGCGGCCGCCGGCGGCCGCGTGGTGGTCGGCTACGCGACCGGACTGATCGACGAGCATTTCCACACTTGGCTCGGCGGATACCCGGGCGCGGGCGATGGCCTGTTGCGCTCGATGCTGGGCGTCCGCGGCGAGGAATTCAACATCCTCGGCGCCGAAGCCGAAGGCGAGCCGGGCGAGATCCGACTGTCGTCCGCCGACGATTCGGCCGCGCTGGACGGCACCACGACCCGCCTGTGGCAGAACGACGTGAACGTGACCGGCGAACACGCGCAGGTGCTTGCCACGTACGCCGGCGAGGAAGCGGACGAATGGGAGCTCGACGGCACGGCCGCGGTCACCCGTAATCCGTACGGCTCCGGCGAAGCGTATTTCGTCGGCTGCGACCTGGATGTGGCCGATCTGACGAAGCTGGTCCGCGCATATCTCGCGGCCTCGTCGCAGGAGAATGCCGACGTGCTGCACACCGTGCGCGCCTCCGCCGACGCCACCTTCGACTTCTACCTGCCCCGTGGCAAGAAGACGGTCGAATTGCAAGGCATCGAAGGCGAGCCGGTCATCCTGTTCCAGACGGATCGGGAGGAAAAGCCCGGCTCGTACACCGTGCGCCGCAACGGCGTGCTCGTGGTAAGGCGGTAAAGTCGGAAGTCGAATATCGATGACGGATGCGGTTAGGGGGAGATATGGCCGAAGTGAAGCCGGACAAGTCTGACAGGAAACGCGTCACACTGCGTGAAGTGGCGCAAGAGGCCGGAGTCTCCCTCAAAACCGCGTCGAACGTCATCAACCATTCCGGCCGCATGGCCGACGCCACACGCGAAAAAGTGCAGGACGTCATCGACAGGCTCGGCTACCGCGTCAACGTGTCGGCCCGCAATCTCAATCGCGGCAAAACCGGCTTCATCACGCTCGCGGTGCCGAGCCTGACCGCGCCATATTTGGCCGAACTGGCCAACCGGGTGATCGACGCGGCCCGCATCTACGGCTATTCCGTGTACATCACCACGTATGCGGAAGGATCCGCGCAGGGTGCCCGCGCGCTGTTGCGAAACTTCAATGCCACGGTGTCGGACGGCATGATCCTGTCCATCTCCGAAGTCGAGGATCTCGATCCCGAGGACCTGGACGTGGATTATCCGCTGGTCTGCGTGGGCGCGCGGTCCACGCATGGCAAGGCGGACCATGTCACCCCGGACGACGTCCAGGAGGCGCGTCTCGCCGCGCAATACCTGTTCGACCACGGTGCCACGAATCTTGCGGTGATCGGCTCGCGAACCGATCCGGAGCATATCCTCGAGCTGCGCGACGCCGTGGAAGGCAACGCGCAGCTGCGCATGCGAGGCATATTCGAAGCGTGTGCCGACCAAGGCGTCGAATTGGACACACGGCTAGTGCCCAACGTCGGCCAGGATTGGACCATCGGCTCGGGCGCGCGCATGACGCAGCGCATCGTCGACTCTGGCATCCCCTTCGATGGCATCGTGGCGTTCAACGACCAGCTTGCGTTGGGCGCACTGTTCACTTTGGCAGCGAACGGCATCGCGGTGCCCGACCGGGTGCAGGTGATCGGCTTCGACAACAACGAGGAAGCCGCATATTTCCAGCCGCCGCTGACCACCATGGATTCCTGCCTCGACTGGATCGCGCCGACCGCGGTCAGCCGCATCATCAACCGCATCGATGGCAGCCGTACGTTGGAACCGGAGCTCATCACCACCCAATCCCGCATCATAGCCCGCGCCACCACCCGTGCCTAGTGTCGCGTGTTTGGTTTCGCGCCGCCTAGTGCTCCCGCTTTCCGCATGCCTTCTCCTCCCCTGAGTGCCCTCCTCGCTTCCGTCGCAGGCCTTGATTCCGCTCTTCCGGCACTGCCCACGCTATCTGTGCGCCAGCTCCGCCCTTTCCAGAGCAGGCCTTGGACCTACTCTTCCGGTACTGCCCGTGTCGCTTGTTTTGTGTCACGATTCGAAAAAATGGCCAAAATTTTGGATCGTGACACATCGCTTTCGGTTCGGGGGTATGTTTTTTGAGGCATTTTCCTTGGAAATGCGCCGATTTATACCCCCGTATTGTTTTTGGGGAAGGAAAAATGTGTCACGATTCGAAAAAACAGCCGAAATTTCGAATCGTGACACATTTATAGCGGAAGATTCCGCTCCAAAGCTGGTTCAAGGCTCGCTTGAGACTAGTTTGTGCTGGTTCGTGATGAATTGGTCCGAATTGCCTTGAAGGCTGGGCTGAGGCTGATCCATCCCCGATTCCCCAAGCGAAAAGAAATACCGGTTTGCCGCACTTCCGGAAGTGCCAGGCCGCGTCCCTTGTAAAGGCTGCGGTGGTAGCTGGAACCATCTCCATTGGTTATCCACAGGCTGTTGCGCTCCAAATCGTTGGAATTACGGCCATGCCATGCTGAACTGCCCCAAATCGCATGTTCTCCGACCACAACTTTGGAAAAACGCACATCAAACCGTTGCCATCGTTTATATTGCACGCCATGAATGCTGATGATGCATACAAGCCGATCCAGCGGGCGACCCTGTCCGAAGCCAGCTGGCGTATTCTCCGCATTGCCCAGTCCGTGGAGTTGCGGCATCCCGTAAGTCACGAGACCGCGCTCGCGATTTGGGGCGTCGAGCTGCCCGCAGATAGTGATTGCTCCGTTGTTTCGCTGCGTTCGTCGCAAGGCGGTTACGCTGGGACGGACGTGGACTATGGATGGAGTGGAGAAAGTCCGGCTTTCGGCCATTCCGAGCACTCTATCCGCTTAGGGCAGGATTTCCCGGATTCGGATTTTCAATATTTCCCGGATTCCCAGGCTGTTTCTCGGAATCAGATTCCAGGTCTTCGGCAGTCGGCTTCTCAGCCTTCCCAATTCCCGCAATCCCCGGCGAAACTTCATACGGTCGCCCAATCGCCGGCTCGTCGCGGCCGTGTGAAGAAAAGCACATCGGTGTCGGCCGATGTGACCGTGCATGTCTGGAAGGGCTTGTCCGCGCGACACGTGCGTGAGGTTGCTGGAGTTCCGGTGCTTATGCCCGTTCCGGCGTGGTCTTTGGCTGCCGGCCGGTGGGGTATCCAGGACATCGTCATGGTTGCGGAGTCGTTGATTCGCCATCGATTCGCCACTCGCAAGGGGCTGATTGAGTTTGTTAAAACTGAGAGCGTCCCATACCGGAGCAAGTGTCTGGATGCGTTGGCGCTCGTGCAGTCAGGCAGCGATTCCCCCAAGGAGACCGAAATGAGGCTGACTCTTGTGTGTTATGGCCTGCCGATTATGCAACCGAACTGTGTGGTCCCCGGCGTGAATTTTGCGAATGGCGCTGCGGTGACGTTGGATCTTGTCGATGCCGAGCATCGTTTTGGCCTGGACTATCAGGGTGACCATCATCGTACTGACCGTGCGCAATATCGGCGCGATCAGAACAAGCTGTCGCGTCTTGCGGCCGCTGGTTGGACTGTGTTTTCGGTCACGCAGCTGGATTTGTCCGACGAATTGCATCGCGCCGCGTTCGCCATGAACGTCGCCCATGCGTTGTCTTCGATCGTCGGTCGGCCGATTGGGGTGACCACGCCCTTGCCATGGCGCAAAGTGGTGCTGCGTTATCGGAAAGCCCGCAAGCTTAGGCTGCTTGACTGATGCGGTTTCGTTGGGTGCGCGCGTGAGGCCGCCCGCTTTCCGCATGATCGCGACTCCTCGGTGTTGTGCCTCTTTTGTGGCGATCGGCGCTGGAATCCTTGAAAGCCGCTGATAATCGTGTTCGTCGCGCGGCATTCCGATGCGTTTGGTTGCGCACAGGATATAGGAGGCTTGTTTTTTGTGTCACGATTCGAAAAAAAGACCAAAATTTTGGATCGTGACACATCACTTTCGGTTCGGGGGTATGTTTTTGAGGCATTTTCCTTGGGAATATGTCGTTTTATACCCCCGTATTGTTTTTTTGGAAGGAAAAATGTGTCACGATTCGAAAAAACAGCCGAAATTTCGAATCGTGACACATTTCGGGAGACTCCGCCACTCACCTACGCTTCACCGCGCACCTACGCTCCGCCACCTGCCACGCGCCTCACCGCTCCGGCACGCTTTGCGCCGGGCAGCCATGCAGCACGGACAGCATCGCCCGCTTTTCCTTGGTGGTGACGCTCAGCCCATACTTGGCTTTCACGCCGATCTGCCGGGCCACGTACTCGCACCGGTACGCGCCGTTCGTGGGTAGCCAGTACGCGGCCGACGCGGATCCCTTCTCCTGATTGGCGGGCCCGTCCACCGCGAGCAGGTTGTACATATCGTTGCCGAACCGGTACCGCTTGGCTTGGTCCCACGTGCTCGCGCCCGACCGCCAGGCATTCTCCAACGCCACCACATGGTCGATCTGCACCGCCGACGAGGTGCGCGCGCCGCGTACGAAGTGGATTGTTTTGCCGGTGTACGGGTCGGCCAGCGTGCCCGATTCCACTTTGCATCCATGCTGCCGGTAGCGCACGTCGGTGAGGTCGCGCGCCAGCACGTCTTCGCGCACGTCGCATCCGTTGCCGTCGTCATCGGTTTGGCGGAAGCCGAACAGGTCGCGATCGTAGCCGGCGTGCCGCTGATTATCGTCGACCGTCAGCTGCTGCAGCGTTTGCGCGGCGGTGCCTGACGCGGTGTATTCGCCTGTTATTTCGCCGACGGTCGGGTTTGCTTTCGGCATGAGCAGGCCGATGGTGATGCCCGCCACCACGGCGATCACCAGCAGGATCAGTATGCGTTCCACCGGCCCGTCGGCATTGAACAGCCGTCGGCGAAAATGCGTGCCGTCACGCGATCCGCGCCTTGTCATCGCACCCTAAGCAGTCTTACGCGTACGTGAACGTCATCGGATCGTGCCCGGCGCGCGTCGGCCCATCCAACGCGTCGATGGCCGCATGCTCGTCCGGGTCAAGCACGAAACCGAACAGGTCGAGATTCTGCCGCTGCCGGTCCGCATGCACCGACTTGGGAATGATGATCGTGCCGTTTTCGATATGCCATCGCAGGATCACCTGCGCTTCGGTGACGCCATGCGCCCGCGCGATGCGTTCGATCACACCATCGCCGGCATTGAGATCCGCGCCACGCGCCATCGGCGAATACGCCTCGACCGCGATATTGTGCGCCTTGCAATACGCCACCACCTCGCGCTGCTGCCACGTGGGATGCAGCTCGATCTGGTTGACGGCCGGATATTCGCCCGTTTCCTTATGCAGCCGCTCAAGATGCTCCGGCAGGAAATTGCACACGCCAAGCGTACGCACGCGACCCTCCGCGCGGAACTCGTCGAACGCCTTCCACGTTTCGCCGGAACGCCAATTGAACGGGGTGGGCCAATGCAGCATATACATGTCCACATAATCGAGCTGCAGCAGGTCAAGCTGACGGTCGAACGCCTTGCGTGCGGAATCGTACCCCTGTTCCGAATCGCGCAGCTTCGTCGTCACCCACAGGTTCTTGCGATTCTCACCCTGCGTGAAGCCCGCGTTCTGCAGCGCACGTCCGACGCCAGCCTCGTTATTGTACCCCGCAGCGCCATCGATATGGCGATAACCGGCTTCCAGCGCGCTCTCGACCACGGGGGTAACGCCCTCGTCGTCGATGCGCAGCACGCCCAAGCCGATCTGCGGAATCAGATTGCCGTCGGAAAGCGTGATCATCGGAGTGTGGAAAACAGTCATGGAACAACCCCTTGAGTCGAAATGCGATGTTCTCTGCACCAGTTTAGCGGCTTCCGTGATCGCGGCCTGTCCGCCCCACAATCGGCGCATGTTCGGCAGCTGTTCAGCTTTCCGTAACAGACGTAACAATTCTGCGCGGAAAACGCACTATAACGTTGCGTGGATATGAAGAACGATATGGATTCGAAGAATATGACGATCACTGCGCAGCATGACCGATCCGCCCGGCCGTACCACCACGGCCCCGCGCTCGCCGGCATCCTCGGCCCCGCGTTCGTGGCGGCGGTCGCATACGTGGATCCGGGCAATGTGGCGGCGAACATCACGTCGGGCGCGCGCTACGGCTACCTGCTGGTGTGGGTGCTGGTACTGGCCAACTGCATGAGCGTGCTTATCCAATACCAGTCCGCGAAACTCGGCATCGTCACCGGCAAAAGCCTGCCGGAAATCCTGGGCGAACGGCTTGGCGACGCGGGCCGTTTCATGTTCTTCATGCAGGCTGAGGTAATCGCCATCGCCACCGATCTGGCGGAAGTGATCGGCGGTGCGATCTCACTGAAACTGCTGTTCGGTCTGCCGCTGTTCGTCGGCGGTTGCATCATCGGCGCAGTGTCGACGGTGCTGCTGATTTTCGAAAAAGGCGCCACGCATCGCATTTTCGAAAAACTGATCATCGGCCTGCTGCTGGTGATCACGTTCGGTTTCATCGCCGGTCTGTTCATCGCCCCGCCAAATCCGAAAGAAGTCGTCGCCGGCTTGATTCCACGCTTCAAAGGCACCGACACCGTGCTCATGGCCACGTCCATGCTGGGTGCCACGGTCATGCCGCACGCCATCTACCTGCATTCCACGCTCGTCAACGACCATTACGCCCCCGGCGAAGCGAAGCCGAGCATCAAAAAGCTACTTCACGGCAGCAAAATCGACGTTGCCTGGGCGCTGATACTGGCCGGTTCGGTCAACCTCGCGCTGCTCATCCTCGCCGCGAACTCGCTGTACGGCATGACCGGCACCGACACCATCGAAGGCGCGCAACGGGCCATCCAGCATGTGCTCGGCTCGGTGATCGGCACGATTTTCTCGATTGGTCTGCTTGCGTCGAGCCTGAGCTCCACGTCGGTCGGCACTTACGCCGGCAGCGAAATCATGCACGGCCTGCTACGCATCAAAGCGCCGATGTGGGCGTGCCGTGTGGTGACGCTGGTACCCGCGTTGGTGGTGCTGTGGTTCGCCAACAATCCGACGGAAGCGTTGATCGTCGGCCAGGTCGTGTTGTCGGTCGGCATTCCATTTGCGATTATTCCGCTGATGCGTTACACGCACGACCGCACGCTGATGGGGGAGTACGTGGACGGCCCGGCCAAGCACGTCGTCAATATCGCGGTCGCGGCGCTGATCGTCGCTCTGAACGTGGTGCTGATTGTGCTGACAATGCTCGGCAAAGCCTGATTTTCCGTGATTTTTACGTCGATCTCCGGCGGATTTGCGGTGCTTTTTTCGTAGTTTCTCAGCTGATTTTCTAGGGTTTTTCCCGCAGATTTCCCGCGGATTTTTCCACGAAACCTACGCTGCCTGCACTTTCCCGCTGTCATAATCGACCACGGTGTACATGCCTTTCCCCTCACGCTTGGACTGGTACAACGCATGGTCGGCGAATCCCAAGCAGAGGCTCAGATCGACGTTCTTGCCGGACAGCACGCGGCATGCGCCGATACTGCAATGCACGTCCTGCCCGTATTGCGCGGACGCCTGCGCCAACTGGCGGCGGAACAGGTCCAGCGTGCTTTCGATCACGCGCTCGTTCGCGGTGTTCTTTATCAGCGCCACATACTCATCGCCGCCGAAACGGACGATGATGTCATCATGCCGGTACAGCCGCTTCAACGTCTGCGCCACTTCACGAATCCAGAAATCGCCCACTTTATGGCCGTACGTATCGTTGATCTGCTTGAAATCGTCGATGTCAACGAAAATCAGAACAGCCTGGTCGTCTTCCTGCATGTGCGCGAAATAATTCTCAATCTGTTCGCGGCCGGCGCTTTTGCTCCACAAATCGGTCAGACCGTCATGCTGCGCTTCGTAGCTGACCTTCTGATAGGCATCGTCCTGCGAGCGGATCTTCTTGTTCATTTCGATGGTGTCGACCACGAACGTGAGCTGGATGGAAATCGTGACAGCGATGGTCTGCAACGCCAGTCCGTAATGGAGAATCTGAACGATGGTTGCCACAATCGGCAGCACGAAGAACGACAGCGACGTGACGAACAGCGGTCGGCTGAGGTTTTTGCGGTTTTCGATGATCAGCATCACAATCAGCGCGAGCTCTACCAGACCCAGTATCTGCGGGATAGCGAACAGTGGTCCGCGCCGGTAGTAGTTCTGGCTGTCGATGTAGTAGACCATATGGTTGAACTGCGTGGCAATCGTCAGTACGATGCCGAGCGCGGACGCTGCGTAGATGACGTCAAGCTTCTTCGAACGCGGCTTTTTCGGTTTGGATTGGGCGTTGGCCGAACGTTGGTTCTTACGGTTACGCTTGGTTCCGCCGCTCGTTCTGGCCACCCACTCGTGCAGGCTGACGTCTTCAAGCATGTCGTCGCCGCTGACGGTTTGCCAGATATAGTTGGCGAACAGCGCGATGAAGGTGAAATCGATCAGGTATTCACCAAGATTGCCGATGCGCGTCATATAGAAGTCAAGCTTGTCGCAGCCGCCGTTGTGATACCAGGCGGACACGTCGGCCAGCAGCATCAGCGCACATAGAAGCTGCATGGAAACTTTCGTATAGGTACGCCGCGTCCTACGTATCGCGCCCACGTAGACGCCACCTGCGCAAACGATGCAGATGAGAACGCCCCATAGCTCCATCGCTATGTTGAATAACGTGACTATGGTCATACTTCCTAACCCCCTGCGCGGCGTATTCCTTTCCTGTATCGTGCCGTTACTGCCAACGCATATGTATACCACCCCAAGATGAACAAATACGAAGTTTTGCCAATTTTTCTCGATTGAATTGGAATTGAACGCGTTCGAATAGTTTCACCTCACGTTCGACCACCCGCAGTACTAGACTTTTTGAGTCAGTTTTTGCAGGAGTTGCGCAATACGCTGCGAATATACGCGGATGAATGATGGAGAGCAGTCGGTTGCCGTCGAAACCGGAGAAGAGGTCGGAAGTGAAGCCGGAAAAGAAAATAAACGCGAAACAGGGCCGCACCCACGGCCTGTCCCAGCCACTTACCGGCGAGGAATCGTATAAAAACGACCATCTGACGCATGCTGCGTTCGTATCGATCGCCATTCTCACCTTTATCACGTTCGTCGGCAACTTCACGCAGCTGCAGTTGAGCGCCGCACTGCCCACCATCGTGTCCGATTTCGGCATTTCCGTGACGACCGGCCAATGGCTGACGTCGATTTTCCAGCTCGTCATGGGCGTTATGGTGCCGCTCACCGCCTACCTGACCCGCCGATTCTCCACCCGCCAGATCGTGATTGCATCGATGGCGGTGTTCACGCTCGGCTCGGTGTTCGCCTGGCTCGGCTCATCGTTCGTACTGGTTTTGATCGGCCGTCTGCTGGAAGCCGTCGGCACCGGCGTGATGTGGCCGGTCCTGCAAATCACGGTATTCTCCATTTATCCTCTGTCCCGCCGTGGTATGGCGATGGGCACCGTCGGCATGGCCATGAGCGTCGCGCCCGCGATTGGCCCCACCTTGGGTGGTGTGCAAACCGATTTGAACGGTTGGCGATCGATCTTCCTCACGCTGACGGTTATCGGCGTGATTTCACTGTTTTTGGCGATTTTCGGCTTGCGTAATTTCGGCACGCGCGACGCGTCCGCCAAAGCCGACTTCTTCTCCGTCGGCCTGTCGGTGTTCGGCTTCGGCGGCCTTATGTTCGGCTTCACGAACATCGAATCGTATCCGTTCACGCATCCGATGGTGTGGCTCGCCATACTCATCGGCCTGGTCGGCATCGTCTGGTTCGTGCTGCGGCAGATCCACGGCGCTCGCAGGCAGGCGGCCGACCCGTCCAAGCAACCTCCGCTGCTCAACCTGAGCGTGCTGAAAAACAAGAGCTTCACCGTCGGCACCGTCACCGCCGCGCTGTCGTTCTTCGCCTTCAGCTCGATCATGGTGATCATGCCGCTCTACATTCAGGATTGCCGAGGCTATTCCGCCACGATCAGCGGTCTGGTGATGCTGCCCGGCGCGTTCGGCCAGTGCATCGCGCAGTTCTTCGGCGGCAAGGCACTCGACCGTCTCGGCGCGCGTCCGGTGGCGCTGATCGGCTCGATCACCCTGCTGTTCGGCACCATCATGATGAGTCTGATTTCCATGACCTCATGGATCTGGTGGGTGTCCATCTGGCAGTTCGTGCGCCAGATCGGTATGGGATTCGTGCTTATGCCGATCACCACATGGTCGCTGAACTGCCTGGAGCCCGAGGAGGTGAGCGCCGGCTCGGCCGTCACGAACACGGTCCGTCAGATCGCCGGTGCCATCGGCGCACCCGTGCTGGTGATTCTGATGGAAACGTTCACCGCCCTGCGTTGGGCCGCAATCGGTGGCGCGAAGAGCATGTACGCGGCCGCGAACGTGTTCGGCATCCAGTGGGCGCTGCGCGTGAGCGCCACCATCTGCTTCATCATGGTGGTCATGGTCTTCTTCGGCGTCCGCGGCAACGGCGCCGGCTCCACCCGCGACACCGTCCAGCGCGCCCTTGGCCGCATGCACGCCCACACCGCGGCCTGAGTCTGTCCGATTGATGCGGCTTGGCTGCTGTGGTCGACGTCGGCTGCCGCAGCCGGCGTCGCGACTGACGTCGTAACCTGACATCAATCGCTATCCCATGCCTGCGCTATGCCCACGCTTACGCCATTCCGCAGCCATAGTCGCACCAATCACCTATTCCTATACCTACATTTTTGACATTTTGTAGGTATAGATATACTATGTGGTCATTTCTATACCTACGTTTTTAGCTTTTCGCAGGTATGTCAACGCCGGATAAAACGGTTCATACTTACGTTTTTGCGAGAATGACGATTCAGGGATGGTGATTATGGAATACAAGAGCATACGGCAGACGTTGGCGATGTCATCATCCACGCTCAAACCACAGGATGCGGCCGAAAAGGAGTATGAGAACAGGCTGAACGGCTATTCGACATATCGGTCGGGAATCGTATTCGATGGTCATGAGATGTTCGCCGTGGCGTTCAGGGAACTGCTTAACGCCATGGATTCCGTGCGAGGTATGGAAGTGCGGGTTGAAGCGCTGTGGAACACGTTGCCTCCGATCGCTCGCAGAGCGTATCTGATGGAACTCATCGGTGCGGAAATGCAGAACACGAACACGATAGAAAATGTGCATACCACGCGCGAGGAGATTGCAGACGCGTTGGATTCCGCAGTGGCCGATGGTCCGCATAAGCGGTTGAGCGAACTCGCCAAACTGTTCCTCGGCCTTTCCGGCGAGGGGGCAGCACGCCTTGATTTGCCTCAGACGCTGAACGATATACGCAGTATCTACGATCAGGTGATGGACGGCGAATTGAAGGATGATCAAAAACCTGATGGCATGCTGTTCAGAGCCAGAACGGTTTCGGTCTATGACGGTGCTGACAGGGTGATTCATAAGGGCGCATGGCCGGAATCAGAGATCCAGGTGCAGCTGACAAAATGGCTGGCATTGCTTTCCAACGAGACCATTCCGCCGTTGCTGCGGGCCACGATGTGCCATTACGCGTTCGAATGCATTCACCCGTTCTACGATGGCAACGGCAGAACGGGACGGTTCCTGCTCGCCCTGCAATTAAGCAAAAGCCTGTCCGTACCGACGGCGGTCAGCCTGAGCTCGGCCATCGCTGAAGCGAAAGGGCAGTATTACAAGGCTTTTGATGAAGTGCAGCATCCATTGAATTGTTCCGATGTTTCTTTGTTCTGCTATCGGATGATCCATTTCGTCGCCACAGCCCAGGAAAACATCATTTCCGTGTTGAGCGAGAAGAAGGCCATGCTCGATGCCGCGAAAGACAATCTCGAACGGTACGCCGATGCGCATGACGTTCCCGAACTGCAGAGGGACATGCTGTTCTTCCTGCTTCAGGAGGAGCTGTTCGACGATACTTCGAATTCCATATCACGGCGATTGATGCGCGAATGGCTTGGTGTGGGGGAGCGGAAGGTGAGCACCGCTCTCGATGCGTTGATGGACTTGGGTTTGCTGGAAGCGCATGGAAAACGGCCGATTCGATATTCGTTGAGTGATGCTGCACGTGGCGAGTTCTTGCGATGATTCAGTTTCGACGTTCGTGCGGTGGCGTACAGACGGTGGGAAAGACGGTGCGAAGAACGGTGAGCACGTAAAGGCACTGTGAACCTCGCGGACCGTTTACAATGAATCCATATCGCGTTGCGTATGGTGAACGGGAACGTAATGAAAGGCAAGCATGCGGCAAACCGGCGAAGGTGAAGGCACCAGCGAACAAGGTGAAGGCACCAGCGAACGCGGCAGCGGCAACGAAAACGAAGCCGAACACGAGATCGAGGATCTGGGCGCGCGGCTCGACGCTGCCGGCGCCAGTCGCAGCGGCCGCGACCACGCCCAACGCGGCATGTCCCGGCGCAGCGCCATCCTGCGCATCCTGACCATCGCACTCTGGCTGGCCACCGCCGTCATCCTGCTGGCCATGTTGCTCCGCATGCTCCCCAACAGCCTCGACGGCAAACGCTACGTGCCGATCATCGTCGCACTGATGCCATGGCTGGGTTTCCTGTCCGCGGTTATCGCGATCGTCGCGCTCGCCGTCCGACAGATCGGAGGACGTGCAGCGCTCGCCATCATCGGCGTGGTGTGCGTGGTCGTGCAGGTCGGCTGGCATTGGGGGTATATCGAACCGCAACAGACGATTTCCGAGAACGCCAGCCAAGCCGTCGCGCAGACGGAAACCGATGGTCTGCCCGACACGTCCGACAAATACGCACGCATCATGACCCTTAACACCAAACAGGGTGCGGCCGACGCCGGCAAAATCGTCGAAACCGTGAAGGCTGAGCATGTCGAAGTACTCGCCCTGCAGGAAGTGTCATGGAGTCTGCTCGACCGGCTCGCCAACGCCGGAATCGCCAACTATCTGCCGTATTCCGTGACCGCGCAGCAAACGTGGCACGACAATGGTGGTGTGAACGTGCTGTACAGCGCGGCGCCGATGGAAGACGTCAAGCAGAACCTGATTCCCGTGGAGTCGAGCAGTGTTCCGGCGGCGACCATCGATTTCGCCGGCACGAAAGTACGGTTCGGCTCGGTCCACCCCTTCTCGCCACGTCCCAGCAACCAAGGCCTGTGGAATCGTAGCCTCGATTCACTCGCCCAGTTGCAGCATTACGACAGCCTGTACGTGCTGATGGGCGATTTCAATTCCACATGGGATCATGCCAGCTTCCGGTATCTTCTTGGCAGCCGCTTCCTGGACTCCGGCGAACAGGCCGGCGAGGGTTTGCACATGACGTACCCGGCCATGCTGCCGGTGGCCGAGATTGACCATATCGTGCATGACAAGGGCGTGGTCGTGGGCGACCTCGAAACGAAGCACATCCCCGGTTCCGACCACCGCGCGCTCCTCGCCACCCTCGAAGTCGCCTAATCCGCTTCTTGTTGACGGCCTTCGCCGAGTGTCCTCGTCGAATTCTTGGGGGAGTACGAGTTCATCGGCTCCAGCAATTACACTGGAAACCCGGAGCGATACGTGAAACAACGTTGTGATGGGGAGAGTAACGAAATATGTCCGAACACGATGGCGATGAAACATGGCAGGAGCCAGCGAACCAGGCCGAACACCAGATTGGAAAGGCTCAAAACCCAGGCGGAATACCAGCCCGAGCATCAAACCGAAGCGCACGCCGATGCCAATGCCTACGCCAACGCCGACATCAATGAAGATGCCCCAGACAGCGCCGACTCCGAACCGCACTCCCGCCGCGTCCGTCGCCGCATGAGCGCCGAACACATCCGTCGCATCAAACGCAAACGCCGCAACCGCCGCATCCTGATCGCCGTGGTCGCCGTGCTGCTGGCGCTCGCCGCCTTTGCCGTCGCGTTCGTATGGTCGGTCATGAGCGCCAGGAGCGAACTGCAGCAGGCCGTGGCAAGCGCGAAGGGTCTGCAGAGCACCATCACCCAGGCCGACAGCCGACAGCTTGACACGAAGGTTAACGAATTCTCCGGCCATGTGGACAAGGCGTACAAGCAGACGTCGTCCTTCCTATGGACGGTCGCATCGCATGTTCCGTATGTGGGGGATGATGTTTCCGCGGTCCGTACCACGGTCGCCTCGTTGGAGGATATTTCCTCGCAGGCGTTGCCGCAATTGGCGAAGGTCTCCAAGAACGTCAATCTGAGCAATATCCACGTGGAGAATGGCACGGTCTCCCTTCCTGGTTTGGAGGATTCCCAGGAGCCGCTGAGCGTTGCCGACAAGGTGATCGACAACAGCACCCGTGAGATCAAGGCGGCGAAACGGCCACACATTCACAAGGTCGCCGATGCGCTCGACTCGGCCCAGACCTACTGTGTAAAGCTCAACAGCACCGTGCATACGCTGAACACCGTAGCCCAGCTGCTGCCCGGCATGCTCGGCACGGACAGCCATGCCAATGACGCTCCGCGCAACTATCTGATTCTGGCGCAGACCAATGCGGAGGCCCGTCCGTCCGGCGGCCTGACCGGGTCGCTTGGCGTGGTCACCGTGCAGGGCGGCCATTTGAGCATGCAACCGTTTGTCTCGGACGCGGATATTTCTAAGGCTGACGAGCCGGTGGTGAAACTCACTGCCGAGGAGAAAATGTTGTTCACCGACAAGCTGGGTACGGATATTCGCGATGTGAACTTCACTCCCGATTTCCCGCGTACCGGCGAGATCGTGCGTGCCATGTGGGCCAAGCAGTATGGCGTACAGGTGGATGGCGTGCTTGCCATCGACCCGCTGTTCCTGCAGAACATGCTTGCCGTCACCGGCGGCGTGACCATGCCCGACGGCTCCGTATTGGACGGTACGAATACCGCGCAGACGTTGTTGAACACCGTGTACGCGAAGATGACTCCGGCGGAGACGGACAAGTATTTCGCTGATGCCGCGCAGGCCGCGTTCGACCATATCACGCAGAATTCCGGCGATCCGAAAGCCTATATCAATGCGTTGTCTCAATCCGTGAAGCAGGGGCATCTGCTGTTGTGGAGCGCGCACGAGGACGAGCAGGATCTGATCGCCGAATCCGACATTTCCGGCCGCTTGATTACCGAAGGCGCCAAGCCGCAGGTGGGCGTGTACATCTCCGACGAGACGCAGTCGAAGATGGATTGGTATCTGCATCGCGAGGTGACCACCGAATTCCAGAAGGTGGCGGCGAACGGTGCCAACCAGTACACGGTGCATATCAAGATGAAGAATCTGATGACCGCCAAGGAACTGGCCACGGCTCCGAATTATGTGACCGGTGGCACGGATGGAACCGAGCCTGGAGATATCCGGACGGCCTTGTTCCTGTACGCGCCGGCGAATGGCCGCTTGGTGGATTGGAAGTTCCAGAACCAGAACGATTACCAGGGCGTGACCGTGCATGACGGTTTGACGCTCACCGTTGGCAAGGTCACGTTGAAGCCGGGGGAGGAGTATGAGATCACCTTGCACGTGCAGTCCGCTCCGAACACGAAGAATGCCCTCACCGTCCGCCAGACTCCGCTTATCGAAGGCAGGTGAGCGTGTCGGCCAAGCGGAGAGTGTCTTTTATACGGAAGTGCGAGTAATCTAATTTATTGCCCCCAACAAATCAGGGGGGGGGTAATGGCTTTTAGTCTTGGAGAGAAAGAAGAATGGCTTACAGTGGCAATAGTGGGGAGAAACTGAGCGAGACCTCACGCAGGCATGTGCTCAGCGTTGCCTACTGGCGTTTCTTCGTCAACGCCCTGTTGGTGTTGTGCGATATGGCTGCCTTCATCATCGCTTCGGCGATCGTATACGTGGTGCGGAATACCGGTGATTTATATTCCACGCGTTTCCACTTCCATATTGCTTTGTGGGCGTATATGCTTGTTGGGTCGCTGATTTGGATATATTGCCTGCACAGCGTAGGCGTGTACCACCGTCATGTGATGGGTGATGGTTACCAGCTCAATGCGTTCCTGATCAAGGGCGCGCTGTTCGCGGGTTTGATGGTTTGCGCGTTGAATTCCATTCTCAACGTGTATGTGCCTCTGGTGACCACTGGATTGGCGCTGCTGTGCGCGTTGCTGGTCACCATTGTCGAACGTTTCATCATTCGTCAGTGCGTGCTGTTCAGCCGTGAGAAGGGCGCGTATTCGTATGGCACCGTGGTGGTCGGCTCGCTGGAGGGCATTGAGCATGCCTTGCAGTTTTTGAGCCGGAAGAGCCAGCTGAACTACCATGCCATTGCGGTGTGCCCGATTGGGCTGGATGCGCAGACCGGCTATGTAAAGGCCGTTGATGTTACCGCTGAATTTAAGCAGCGGATCCGTGAGATTTGTGGTAGGGATATCGCCACGTTGCCATATTGCAAGAATTTTGCCGAACGCGCCGCGTCCATGGGCGTGCAGACGGTGATGGTTACTGATGTGATGCACCGGTTCTCGGACAATTTCAACACGTTTGTGCTGGACGTGGAGGCCATGAACTTGGAAGTGGCGTTGATTACCTCCGCGGTGGATGTGAGCGGCCATGAGACCAACATCCGTGTGATTCAGGGTTCCACGGTGATGACCATCAGCCTGCCGCAGTATTCGCCGTGGGCCATGTTCAAGAAGCGTGTGTTCGATATTGTGGTGTCGCTGATGGCATTGGTTGGCACCGCGATTATTACCATCCCGGTGGCCATTGCCATCAAGGTGACCGATAGAGGGCCTATTTTCTACACTCAGACCCGTGTGGGTCGCCGTGGCAAGCCGTTCAAGATGATTAAGTTCCGTTCCATGGTGGTGAACGCCGACAAGATGAAGTCGGAACTGGCGGAGCAGACCGGGCAAAAGGGACGGTTCATCTTCAAGATGAAGAACGATCCCAGAGTCACTACAGTGGGCCGGTTCATCCGCAAGTTCTCCATCGACGAGTTCCCGCAGTTCCTGAACGTGTTGAGGGGCGATATGAGCGTGGTGGGCCCGCGCCCGCCGCTGCCTGAGGAAGTGGCCCAGTACAACCAGACGTATGCCACTCGCATGCTGGTGAAGCCTGGTATCACCGGTCCGTGGCAGGTATCCGGCAGATCCAACCTGAGTGAGGAGGAATCCGAGGCTCTGGACGTTACCTACGTGCAGAATTGGTCCATGTTAGGTGACGTCGTGCTGCTGTTCCGTACTGTCGGCGCCGTCGTAACCCACAAGGGTGCATACTGATAGAAGACAAGGTATAACAGTAAGATTTCGTTAAACAATGGCAGTTTTTTCTGGTGTTGGGGAGCTCCAGAAGTACAAGGGAAGCAATACGAAATATGAGCGATGTCGATACTCATCCCATAGATAGGGGAGCCGGCGGGCACAATCCGCAAAAACCGATTCGGGTGGCCCAAATTGTTGGCAAAATGGTTGGCGGTGGTGTTGAGGCAGTAGTGATGAATTACTATCGCCACATCGACCGCAGTAAAGTGCAGTTCGATTTCCTTGTTGACGAGGATTCCACGCGTGTTCCTGAAGAGGAAATCACCTCCTTGGGCGGTCGTGTATTCCGTATACCGCCGTACCAGCATCCGATCCGCTACCGTCGTGAGCTGATTCGCTTGATGCGTGAGCAGCAGTGGCCGATTGTGCACAGCAATATCAATACGTTGAGCGTGTTCCCGCTATCGGCGGCGAAGAAGGTTGGAGTGCCTGTTCGTATCGCGCATTCTCATTCGACCATGGGCAAAGGCGAGTTTGCAAAGAACGTGATGAAACTTGTGCTGCGTCCGTTCGCCAATGTGTATCCAACGGTTCGTTTTGCATGCAGTCGTTATGCAGGAAAATGGTTATTTGGCAAAAATGCGGATTTTACCGTGATTCCCAATGCTATCGAATTGGATAAATTCCGTTTTAATACTGAAATGCGTAAACAAACACGTAAAGAGCTCGGCATTTCGGATGATACGTTCCTGATCGGTCATGTTGGACGTTTCATGCCACAGAAGAATCAGACGTTTCTGGTTGATGTGCTTGCGGGGCTGCTTCCTAAACGCCCTGACGCCATGCTCGCCTTCGTCGGTGATGGTCCTGACAGGACTGCGGTTCAACAACATGTTGAAGAACTCGGTATGGCTGATCATGTGCTATTCCTCGGTCAACGCTCGGATGTCAATCGTCTATACCAGGCGTTCGATGCGTTCTGTCTTCCCAGTCTTTATGAAGGATTGGGCATAGTTGCTGTTGAAGCTCAGGTCGCGGATTTGCCATGCTTACTGTCCGATGTTGTTCCTTCGGAAGCGGATGTAACCGCTAGCTCTTATTTTCTGCAGATTACTGATGTAAAGCCTTGGATTGAAACGCTGTCAAACTTGCATTCCTCGAAGCGTTCAGATCAAATTAGCGGTGACATCGAAGAATACGATATCCAACGATGTGCAAACAGCTTGGTAAAAAAATATGAATCATTTATCTGCAAATAAGAGGAATGGGAAGTGAAGATGAATCCACGTGTTGCTGTTATTACTTCCGGTTACTTGCCGGTTCCTAACGTGCTTGGTGGCGCGGTCGAAGCGTTGGACATGATGATGGTCCGAGAGAATGAGAAGACCGCGAATTTCGAGTTCACAGTTTTCTCTTCCTGGGCGCCTGGCGTTGACAAAATCGTTCGTGATGGTGCTTTTCAGCACACTGATTTTCGCTTTATCAAGACGCCGATGCTGGTAAAGGCTGCCGATCGGTGTATTTACTGGGCCGCAAAATACATTCTTCGCAAGAAGAAACTCATGAGCTACCGGTATATTGCGCAACGTTTGTGGTACATCCGCAAGGTGGCCAAAGCGCTGAGCAAAGACGATACGAGTGGCAAGGCTCCATTCGATAAGGTCATGATCGAAAATCACGCCACTTTGTTCATGACCATGCAAAAGTATGGTAACGCTGAACGCTACGCGGACAAGGTATACTACCATCTGCACAATGAAGTGACCAATGATTTCGGTTGCAAGCACGAGATTGCTCAGGTTAAGAAGGTACTTGGCGTTTCCAATTACATTGTGGACACACTTGATAAGTTTCTTCGCAAGCATGGTGAGGGTGGGCTTAGGTCTGAGCAGAAGGCCGTATGGCGCAACGGCGTGGATACGAGTAGGTTCGGCTCGGAAGAAGCCGACAAGAAGGCGCAGATTTTCCGTAAGAAATATGGCATTGATAAAAATGATGTTGTATTCCTGTTCTCAGGCCGCCTTACCCCAGAAAAAGGAGCGGAGGAACTACTTCGAGCTTTCAGTGAAGTTGCGGAGGAAATTTCCAACGCGAAGCTTGTAGTTGCAGGCGCGTTCTTCTTTAATTCGAATATTGTGAGTCCGTTTGAACAGAAGCTGCGGGATTTGGCATCAAATCCAGGTGTGAAAGATCGTATTATTTTCACTGGTTTTGTGGACTATGACGACATGCCTGCCATCTACGCTATGTCTGACGTATGCGTTCTGCCGTCAATTTGGGATGATCCTGCACCTTTGGCGGTAATCGAGAGCCTAGTTTCCGGCAAGCCGTTGATTACCACGCGCTCCGGAGGCATTCCAGAATATGCGGATAATCAGTCCGCCATCATCCTTGAGCGGGATGATCGGCTCGTTGATCAATTGGCTGAGGCCATGATTGAGCTTGCCCAAGATTCAGGCAAACGAGCGGCTATGGGAGCTCATGCGGTAACATTGCGCTCGGAGCTCAACAAAGAAATGTACATGTCGCAGTTGTCTGGGCTTATGAGGTGATTGCGTGAATAAGTATAAGAATTTGCTGATTAATGTCGGCATCTTCGGACTCAGCGCAGTAGCCACTAAACTGATGGCATTCATACTGATGCCGTTGTATACCCTGTACCTATCTACAGAGGAATACGGCATCATGGACATGGCTACCATCATGGTGACCACATTATTCCCTGTACTAACTTTGCTCATCAGCGAGGGCATGCTCCGTTTTACGCTTGATGATAAGTCAAAAGCCGCGTTTTATATTACCGAAACCATGCTGGTTATGTTGGCAAGCTGTGTGCTTTTGGCAATTATTCTGCCAGTATTTGATTTGCCTATTTTTGGTGGGCTAGGTAGATATAAAATTTGGTTCTTGTTGTCCTATGCGGCGTTGTGTTTTCCCTCTGTGATGGGTACTGTCGCTAGGGCTATGGATCAGACGAAGCTCATTGCTTACGCTTCTATGTTGTCTGCGCTTATTATGGGCGTGCTCGCATATGTGCTGATTGCCGGAATGCATCTCGGTCTTATGGGGTATTTCTACTCTTATATCGTAGGCAATGGTTCAGCGATTCTGGTATATCTTTTTGCCGGTAAGCAATATCAGTTTATCGATTTTACAGTATGGCGTAACAACGCGTCTCTTCGTAAGCAACTTTGGCGCTACTCACTGCCATTGGCTCCGAATTCATTGTGCAACCAGATTCAGACGACAGTTAGTCGTTTCATTATTACAGGTGTACTGGGTATTTCCGCTTCTGGTTTGTATGCTGCAGCTTCAAAGATTCCTAATTTGCTTAATGTGCTTCAACAGATTGTTCAACAGGCTTGGCAGCTTTCTGCGTTCCAAGAGTTTAAGAGCTCTGGGCTCAAGCATTTCTATGATGTAATCTGGCGTGTGTATCATGCCTTGATGTCGATAGGAAGCGCGTTAGTGATTGCGTTATCTCCGTTCATCGCCAAGGTACTGATGCAGCGTCAGTTTTACTCGGTATGGCCGCTAATTTCCATCCTTGTATTAGCTTTCTATCTAGGTGCCATCAACAATTTTCTTGGCACAATTTATCAGGCCTATATGTGTACAAAGCCATTGCTTATAGCAACGATTGTAGGAACTGTATCATGCCTTGCGTTTACTGCTATGTTCGTGCATAGTTGGGGTATTTTAGCTGCAGCGCTTGGTGTACTTGTGGGCAGTTTGACGATATTCGTAATTCGTGTAATTGATATCCGTCGTTTAATGCGTGTCGACATGAGGCCGTTTCCCACTGCCATTACCATGGGGCTGCTCGCTGCTCAATCTGTAGTGACTCTGAGCCAATGTGGCCATTACTTGTTTTTGTCATTGATTTGCCTATTATCCATTGCAGGTGCTCAATGTTATGAGCTCAAGCCTTTGATTAATTTGATGTTTGGAAGGAGAAAATATACAGCATGAGCGACAATCCATCTAGCTTCCATGAGGGGGCCACGCCAGAAGACTTCCCCTTGATTTCGGTAATTGTCCCTGTATATAAAGTCGAGCGTTATCTCGATCGTTGTGTGCAGTCAATCGTTGACCAAACGTACCGGAATTTGGAAATCATCTTGGTTGACGACGGCTCTCCGGACTCCTGCCCAGACATGTGTGATGCTTGGATAGCTAAAGATTATAGAATCCGTGTTATTCATCAAGAGAATCAGGGATCGGGAGCTGCTCGAAACAATGGAATTGAAAGTAGCACGGGAGAGCTCATAGGCTTTGTGGATTCCGATGACTGGCTGGAACCAACCATGTATGAGGCTCTTTTTAATTCTCTTAAAAACAATGATGCCGATATTTCTATGACCGCCAGCATTATGGAATATCCTGATGGACGACAAATCTGTCACTACCAGCCTAATGTCCATTTAGTGATGACCACTTCAGAATCATTCAAGTATGTTAACCTACCGGGCTACTCGACGATTTCTCCTTGGAGCAAGCTTATCAAACGCTCTGTGTTGGGGGATATACGTTTCCCGGAAGGGTGCGTTAATGGTGAGGATACGAGATTTACTTATGAAGTACTTGCGGCAAGTAAACGAACTACTTTTGATTCGGTGCCTCTGTACCATTATCGGACAACTGAGGGAAGCCTTTCTCATACATACACAAACTATAATTGGGCAGGTTACGAAGCTACTAAGCAGATGGTAGAACTGGTACGTCGGAGGTTCCCCGAGCAGCTTCCTTTTGCCTTGTACGGGTTGATGCGGAGCATGATAAGCCTTTATGATCAGGCTCTTGTCACTAGGAGTTCCAAAGAACAACAATGGCGACGTTTCGCAAAAGATACGCAGGCCTTTGTTAGGCGCAACATAGGGCTTGTTGCCGAGTCGGTGGATCTTCCTCGTGGACGCAGCATGCAGCTTAAGCTCATGGCGGTATCTCCAGTCCTCTACAGTGTGTCTTTCCTGATTTATAAACGTATCCATCCGGAACGGAGCAAGTAAGAAGATGGGCCTTAAACAACTTGTCTTGCAACTGGTATACGGGCACAAGTCCTCGTCGGAGCAATATGTATCGTGGCTTCGTAGCCAAGGGATGCATATAGGGCAGCATGTGCATCTGTATACGCCATGGTCTATCAAGATTGATACTCAGAGACCTTGGATGATTGAGATTGGCGATAACGTACATATCACTGCAGACTGTTCTATTTTGCAGCATGACTATAGCTGGGCAGTGATGCAGCGTCTTACCGGAGAAGTGTTGGGCTCATGTGGAATGGTGCGTATTGGTAATAATGTTTTCATTGGACAGAAGTCATTGATTCTCAAGGGGGCCGAAATCGGAGACAACACCATCATCGGAGCTGGTAGT
>VOFL01000114.1_pt1 | contig 34478 bp, 28 predicted proteins | sample 5384111 | NCBI WGS metagenome assembly VOFL01 (sample SAMN12384731, study PRJNA508395) | synthetic metagenome | isolation source: mock microbial community "Gut Microbiome Whole cell Mix" consisting of 8.3%...
AGCTTAATCGATCCCAATAACCATATCGTAGCCTTCAAGGACCTTCTCCACCATGTGTGAAGCAGCTTCTGCCGGATATGTATCATCCCCGTCTGTCATGACATATACATCTGCATCAATGTCCTCAAACATTGCACGGATGACATTGCCTGCCTTGCCTAGGTTCTCTACGAACTTGTGCGCCAGCTTGACATGCTATCTCAGCGGTCCTATCCGTCGAGTTATTGTCATATACGTAAATATCGGCTTTCGGCAGTGCTTTCCGAAAATCACGAACGACTTTTCCGATAGTAACTTCTTCGTTGTAGCACGGAATCAACACTGCAATCGAAGGTTCTTCATTTTGAATAAGCATTTTGGGAATTGCCCTGTTCCATTCACCTTCAGTTTTCATTATTTTATTAATTTTAGAAGCATCGCCCCACACGCGGCGAATCGTATGGACGATCAGCGAACGCGCCATAGTCGAGCTTAATATTGAGATCATTCTCCTTGATATAGCGCTCGACGCGTTCAGCCAATGTCATCGGTTCACCAGTGCAGCAATTAATGACGCCATCAACCGCATCCTGCGAAACAACTGCACTAATCTGACGCGCAAGCTCATCTACATCGATGAAATCATACTTATTTTTACCTGTAGTGAATGGGAAAGTCGCTTTGCCATCATTCGCTGCCTGTAGCAGCTTTGAGAAAATAGAGTTACCGTGAGCATCGTCGCCAACAATGTAATAAGCACGAATCCATTGCGCAGTTGCATCATATTCCTTGGCAAGCATTAAAGTCGCCTCACGCAACGCATTCTTAGCGATTCCATACATAGAAGCAGGATGGCACGGGTGTTTTCATCAATCGCGCCTTCCCAATAACCAACTTCATGCATGGTTCCCATAACAGCGATTTGCTTGAGCCCAGAGTCAAGCATGTGCTTCAGGAAGCGATAATGATTGGACAAATCACCCATATGGTTATCCGAATTATGCTTAAAGCCATCACGCCAAGCCATGTGCAGGCATACATCAGGAGCCCCTAGCTCCTCAAATAAATTATCATTTGGATCAAAAATATTTGCTTGTACTTTTGTGGCGTTCATCGACACCATCAAGCCGTAAATCCGAAGCAATGACGTCCTGTCAGCATCAAGCAATGCGCTCACGACATGACGTCCAATATATCCGCCAGCACCAGTTACCAAAATTTTCTTAGCCATATTTACAAAGTCTACCAGCAGGCTCCCAGGAAACAAGCGATTGAATGTCTAGCCCAATTTTCACGTTTTTAGAAAACCTCGTACGCGCAAGCGGCTAATATTGCATATATGGCTGAAGAGACGTTTACTCCCAAGAACATTATTGTGACCGGTGGCTGCGGTTTCATCGGATCGAATTTCGTGCATTACGTAGTGAACAACCATCCGGACGTGCATGTCACCGTTTTGGACAAGCTCACGTACGCGGGCAATCCGGAGAACATCGCGGGCCTGCCCGAGGACCGTGTGGAGCTCGTGGTGGGCGACATCTGCGACGCGGACCTGCTCGACAAAATCGTGCCGGGGCATGACGCGATCGTGCATTACGCGGCCGAGTCGCACAACGACAATTCCATCGCAAATCCGGAACCGTTCCTGAAGACCAACGTGGAGGGCACGTTCCGCCTGCTCGAGGCAGTCCGCAAGTACGGCATCCGCTACCACCACGTGAGCACGGACGAGGTGTATGGCGACCTCGCCACGGACGATCCGGCGAAGTTCACGGAGCATACCCCCATCCGTCCAGCCCGTATTCGTCCACGAAGGCGGCGTCGGACATGCTGGTGCGCGCGTGGACGCGCACGTACGGCATCCGCGCCACGATCTCGAACTGCTCGAACAACTACGGTCCCTTCCAGCATGTGGAGAAGTTCATCCCGCGCCAGATCACGAACATCCTGGACGGGCAACGTCCGAAGCTGTACGGCAAGGGCGAGAACGTGCGCGACTGGATCCACACCGAGGACCACAGCTCGGGCGTGTGGACGATCCTCACCAAGGGCCGCATCGGCGAGACGTACCTGATCGGCGCCAACGGCGAGAAGAACAACATCACCGTATTGCGCATGATCCTGAAGATGATGGGACAGCCGGAGGACGCGTTCGACTGGGTCAAGGACACGACCGCCGCTACGCGATCGACTCGACCAAACTGCGCACCGAATTGGGCTGGACGCCGAGGCACACCGACTTCGAATCGGGTCTCGCGCAGACGATCGAATGGTACACGCAGAACCGCGCGTGGTGGGAACCGGCCAAGGCCGCGACCGAGGCACGTTACAAGCAGCAGGGCCAGTGAGGGGATGGATTTCATGGATTTCGAAAAGGACCTGAGGGCCGTGGAGACGAACATTCCCGGACTGGTCGTGTTCGACCTGCCGGTGCATGGCGACAACCGCGGCTGGTTCAAGGAGAACTGGCAGCGCGCGAAGCAGACAAAACTGGGCCTGCCCGATTTCGGGCCGGTGCAGAACAACATCAGCTACAACGCGAAGAAGGGCGTGACGCGTGGCATCCACGCGGAGCCGTGGGACAAATACATCAGCATCGCGGCCGGCAGCGTGTTCGGCGCGTGGGTGGACCTGCGTCCGGGCGAGAGCTTCGGCCAGGTGTACACGACGGTTTTGGATCCGTCGAAGGCGATTTACGTGCCGCGTGGCGTGGGCAACAGCTTCCAAGCGTTGGAGGACGGTACCGTGTACACGTACCTCGTGAACGCGCACTGGAGCCTGGAGCAGAAGAAGACGTACACGTTCGTGAACCTCGCCGACCCGGACCTGCATATCGACTGGCCGATCCCGCTGGAGGACTCCGAACGATCCGAGGCGGACCTGCACCATCCCATGCTGAAGGATGCGAAGCCGATGGCCCCAAAAAAGACTTTGGTGCTTGGCAGCAAAGGCAAATTGGGACGTGCAATTCGTGAATACGCTGAAAGCCATTCATTGGAGAATTTCGAATATCACGATGCCGATACCTTTGATATCTCGGACACCGCCTCTTATGAGAATATCGATTGGGATTTATATGGCACCATTATCAATGCGGCAGCCTATACTTCCGTCGATGGGGCAGAAACGCCTGAAGGTCGCAAAGCTGCTTGGACTATAAACGTTCGCGGTGTTAGGAACCTTGCGAAGATTGCCACAGAACACAGAATCACTTTGGTGCATATTTCCAGTGACTATGTATTTGATGGCACTCTCCAATTCCACAAGGAAGATGAGAATTTCGCGCCACTAAGCGTTTATGGCCAAACTAAAGCCGCTGGCGATGCATTAGTAGAGAACGTTCCCCAGCATTATCTGATTCGTTCTAGCTGGATTATTGGAGAAGGTCGTAATTTCGTAACCCGAATGCTGGATCTTGCTCAATCTGGAGCTACGGCAGAAGCTCCGAACGATCAGTTCGGTCGACTGACTTTTACGGATGACATGGCTGGAGCAATTTTCCATCTTCTGAATAGCAACGCCCCTTACGGCACCTATAACATGACAGGCTCGGGACGTGTCGTGAGCTGGTTTGATCTTGCTCAAATTATTTTTGCTGCAGCAAATGCCGACAATTCAAAGATTATTGCAAATTCCGTCGAAGAATATGCCAAGGAGAATAACGCAGCTTTGCGTCCGCATAATTGTTCGCTTGATTTGAGCAAAATCGAAGATGCCGGTTATCAGCCCGCCGACTGGGAGACATCTCTTCATGACTATCTTGCAAAGGAACTCAACAAATGAAAGGCATCATTTTAGCAGGAGGATCTGGTACACGTCTGTATCCTCTGACTACGGTTACTTCTAAGCAGCTGTTGCCGGTCTATGATAAACCGATGATTTATTATCCGTTGAGCGTGCTGATGATGGCCGGTATCCGAGATATCCTCATCATTAGTACGCCACAGGATTTGCCCAACTTTGAACGTCTTCTTGGTGACGGCAGCCAATATGGCGTGAATTTCAGCTATAAGGTACAGCCGTCACCTGATGGTCTTGCTCAAGCCTTTATTATCGGTGAAGAGTTTATCAATAACGAACCGTGTGCGCTCGTTCTTGGGGATAATATCTTCTATGGCAATGGATTAGGCAAGACCTTACGCCGTGCAGCATCAGTTGAACACGGAGCCACTGTATTCGGTTATTACGTTGACGATCCGGAACGTTATGGTGTCGTTGAATTTGATGACAATCACAGGGCCGTCTCAATCGTAGAAAAACCGAAGCATCCAGCTTCCAACTATGCTGTCACTGGTCTTTATTTTTACGACGCTCGTGTCACCGAGTTTGCTAAACAAGTCAAACCAAGTGCGCGTGGCGAATTGGAGATTACAGACCTAAATAAAATGTATCTCGAAGACGGCAGTCTGCGTGTTCAGACATTGGGTCGTGGTTATGCTTGGCTTGATACAGGTACTATGGATTCTTTATATGAAGCTGGAGAATTCGTGCGTACAGTGCAGCGCGCACAAGGTTTGCCGATTGCCGTCGCCGAAGAAATTGCATTCGAAAACGGATGGATTACAACAGATCAACTTATGGATGCAGCCATTAAATATGGTAAATCTCCGTATGGCAAACACCTCAAAGATGTTGCGGATCATAAGATTATTTCGCAACCTGATGATGATCCATTGAAATAATAATGCATGTATGAGTGGGGTCCAATTGGAAAATTGGACCCCACTCATATTTTAAAAAATTACAGAGATATCGGCTTTTTTACCTTTACTTTTGTCTCTTGTTCTCACTGGCAACCATGCTCCAGAGTTTATCGAACCAAGCACCACGATGCCGATTAATCGTCATATCAAAAAGCAGCCCCCTTAATAAATCAAGGGCGCTTGCAACCACACATACAATAATAATACAAAGAATAGCTTGTGCTATTGCATATTTTGAATCATAAAAATCAGATAATACAATCCATTTAGACCACAGTTGTTCACGAATAAAAGGCTGCTCAGTAGCAAGATATACACCAAAAGAAGAAGTAGCAATCATATTGATTACGCTACTATGGAATGTCGCTCTCCGAAGTAATTCAAACAGACCAAAACTAATCATCAAAATCGGAATAGACCATTCTTTTTCAACTGGCCAAAGAAAATCCATAAGGAGACTTGAATTATCGGGGATTAACATTGGAAGAGCTATATTCCATATCAAAATAACCAATGTTCCTAAAACAACCAAAATTGCAGCATAATTAGCCTTAATTTCTTTCATATACCATTTGTAATATGAAATAAGCACAAAGACGTATTCAAATCCCACTACGCTAAGGCCATTATCTAAGTTAGAACCTGGAATTAGAGCCAGCGCTCCCCATAAGACAAATAACACCACACAGCATTTTTATGATTCTCTTTTCCTAAATATCTAAGGCATGGAAGAACAAATGGAAGCAAAACCAAAAAAATAGCATAACTACTTACATACCACCATTCATTTCGAGTTAGTGGAAAGAACATATTCAACCAACTGAACCACCAGTCATTCACAGTTCTAGGCTCAGAGGAAGGAAGGGCCAATTGACAGCACATACCTACGATATTCCAGAAGAATAGTTCTCTCCAAAGAAGCCAAATTTTACGGATAGCACCTTGTAAAGTCACTCCTTTATCCGCAAGAAACCAAACTGAAATAAACAAAAAAAGAGCGATACCGATTTTTCCCGGAGCAAGATACAGCATCTGGAAAAATAGTCTTTTTACGCAAAAGGGCTCATTAAATAAATCAAACGTAGAATGACAAAGCAAATGATGCGAGACAATAAGAACCACTGCAACGATTCTCAATAACTCAATTCCAGATTCTCTTGATTTACCTCGTTTACTCATTTCTTCTCTCTTAAAACCCATCCCCATTCATCTAGGACGTCCTACACTCCAAATGCATACGTTCGTGTCTCAGTCAAGAGACCATTGGAGGTATACAATTCAAAATGCGTCCAATATATCCCTTTTTTTGGATACCAACGAGCCCATTGTCCTTTCCAGCCCGCAACCCACGTCTTCTTTTGTGTATCATATATTTTAATTTGATAATTTCCCCTTGGATTATCTGAGTTGACACCAAGCAAAATGCCATTCTTTTCGTATCCCGCATATGTGCCGTTAATTCTGCCGGATCCTGGAGCATACGCAAAAGCAATCGTTTGTTCATCAATCTTCTGCTTTGAATTAGCGTCTCTTACTTCACAATGAAGCCAATAAGTACCCTCATTATCTGCCCATCCAGCCCAATTCGAAGATGACCAATCCGCAATTGTTTTCCACACACCCGCATTTACATCGTAGGACATCCACTTGTATTCCAAAGCCTGAGTATTCGCTTCCACTGCAGCGCCAACCGCTATATCTTCAGCTCGAATTACCCAAGTCAAATCAACGCTGGATTTAAATTCTTTATTACCGAAAGCATTCATATCCACGGAACCGCTGATGCCATTGATCTGACCGGAGCTGGTGTACTGCCAACCACGATCGTTGGTACTGAATGCGGTAAATCCCATTTGAGCACCATATTGCGCCACCCAACGGGTCTTCGCATGGATGCTTGCGCTATTCAACGGACCATTCAGATAATTGGTGTACGAATACACGCCGAGATTTTGATATCCACCCGACTGCAATGCGTTGTACCATGCATCGGCAATGCCGTTATACACATTCGGATCGGCGGAGTGTGCCCTGCCCAAGACCATTGTTCAAGATCGTAAAACACTGGGTATCTCAGATCGTTTGGATCCACTCCCATCTGACGGAGCTTGGCAACCACATCATTGCCTTCCGCACGAGCGCAATTCGCATCATATGCATACGAATACCAGTAGATACCGAATGGAATGCCTAAACGTTTGCATTCATTAATATTGCGCTGTGCTTTCTTATCAGCACTATTACCCCAGCCATAACCCAAACGGATAATCGCGCCTTCCGCACCATCAGCTTTCGCTTTGGCCCAATCAATGTCGTTCTGCCATGAAGAAACGTCGACTACGCCCTTGGCCTGCTGAACGAACAAATTGTTTTTGTAATCAAAGAATGCTTTCGTATTGTTATAAGTTCCCCAATGCGCGCCATACTGGTTGCCGTCGAACCGGCAAGCTGTACCGTCGACTTCACCTTCGAAGAGGACTGTTTCACAGGCTGTTTCACGGCGTCTTTCACATCCGAAACACTTACTGGAATGAATGACTTTCCATCCGTCTTAGCCAATGGGTCAGGCTGCTGATCTTGAGTGCCAATCAACTGCGGATCAGTTACCACTTCGCCGGTTTCAATATCTTGCACGTCACCTTCAGGAGTGACGGCAAGATTCTGTGAAACCATAGTGGAATCGTCCGAAATGTTTTCGCTTACCGTTTCCGGCAGCGTCGCGTTCGGATTGTCCGGCATGCTGTTTGACGAATTCTGCGCATCATCCACAGTTGCGGCAAAAGAACTTGGCGTATCCTCAATCGCAATATCCTGCATGGCGTAAGCCGGCACCACGGCAACGGAAACCGTCATTGCAACCACGGAAGCGGTGGTCGCAATCTTCATCAAGCTTTTCGGCGATATCATCGTCAGCCTCTCTCACAAAACGCATTTTCACTCGTTGACGCAATTGCACACGCAAAACTTAAGTGTATTCTGAGATGTCCCCACTCAAAATAAAGCAGATGGATTCCAAACCAAACTTCACATTTACCGAATATGCCACAACATGAAGTGCTGGCATTCGGAAGTGGAACGGGTAACATACCTTATGTATTGTCATTTGGGAACAGAGGACCTTGTCGGACCACCTCCAATAGACAACATCAAAACGGTATCACGGACTCCTGGAGGAAAGCATGGCACGGCACGAAAAGCAGCCGGACAAAGCTGACGGTCAAACAAATAGCGTCCGTAAGCCCCGAACGTTCAGCAGTACCGCGACCGTCGAAACCAGCAAACCCGACAATTCCGTTAACATCACCAATCGTAACGGAAAGCCTGAAACAGACGCATCAGGGGTTTCCTATCAAACAAACACCAAAGATTCATTCCAAATCGCCATATCGCAAGGCGTGCAAGATGGCGACACTTGGGTACATAACCATGTCAAGAACTTGATTCGCCGTTCCATCATCGTAGCCGTTATCGTCGTTGCGGTATGCATTGTGGTCTTCGGCGTCATGGGCGTGAGAACATCGCAGAAAATGCGCGAACTGAATGCCATTAACGACTGCAGAGACGCGGTTGCCACCATGAACGCTTCATATTCCAAGGATTTCCAGCTCAAGGGAAAGATTGTCGACGCATTTTCCAGCATGGATTCCTCATATGATCTGGAAAAGCTCAGCACCTTGTATCAGGAAGAAGTCAAATCGCCGAAGGCGCTTGACTGCAAAGCCGACCCGTCCGGAACACCAGCAAAGCCAACACAGAACGAGCCGCATATGACAAACAGGCCAGAACCTTCGAGCGGGCGTTGACAAAGAACGAGGCAAATCAGAATTGAATACGAAACGATTGGCAAGAACGGCACTTGCCGTTATCGTAACCGTAGGAATAGTCGTTGCCATCATCGTCGGGTGCGGCCCCAAATGGGGCAACGGTTCAGCATTGCACCAAAACGAAGAAACCGCACAGTCCTCAAATTCGCAGGTTTCCGTGACTTTGCCTTCCTACTACATGGAAAATATGGTCTTCCAGCGCAATCAGCCGTTAGTGGTCAAAGGAACCGTCAAATTCGCGCATGCCAGCAAACAGATTGACGCATCGAAACTATCCGCAACACTTGCCCAAGGCAAGATGACTGCGAGCGCCACTGCGAAAATCGCAAAAAATGGTTCGTTTACTTGCACGCTGAACGCACAGAAAGCAAGCCTCGAGTCGTATTCGTTACAGGTGAAGTACGACGGCAAAGTCGTAACGGAACTGGCGAAAGTGTATGTGGGCGACGTGTTCGTGGCGGCCGGCCAATCGAACATGGAACTCAACTATACGCAGTATTACCCGGAGAACAGCGCCAATTTTGGCAACGGAATCATCAAAGAGACCGATCTTCCAAAACCACTCGTCGACAAGAACGTGAAATTCGTTATCGCGATCGTGATTTTCCGCTGGCCAACGTCAACCTGAACGCTGGCGCGTGGCTGAATGCGGATTCCACGAACTCACTGCATTTGAGCTACTTGACACAGCAGTTCGCACTTCAGCTGCGCGCGAAGCATCCTAACGTGCCGGTCGGCATCATCCAGACCGCGTGGGGCGGCACGCCTATACGCAGACATGTGCGCGGCGGAGATATCTACGCGAACCATATTGCACCGTTGAAAGATTTTCATGTGGCAGGTGTGCTCTGGTACCAAGGATGCGACGATGCGATGAATTTTGCGACCGCCACGGAGTATGAGTCGCAGATGACCGCGCTGATCAACCAGTACCGTACCGTATTCGGACGCAAGAATCTGCCGTTCCTATACGTGCAACTCGCGCGATGGACGAACTATCAGTACACACAGAACGTACGTGAAGCGCAGCGGACCACGCTTGACAACGCGAATCTGCAAGACCGTTCCAATGTGGCGATGACGGTTTCCCTTGACACCGATAAAGGCACATCCGCGCTGATTCATCCACTCGGCAAGGATATTCTGGGCGCGCGTATGGCCGCGCAGTACCTCGCCATGGAAAACGGTACGAAAAACGCTGTCAGCGTACATGGAAAACGGTACGAAAAACGCTGTCAGCGTACCTAACGGACCGCTTATTGAACGTGCACGGCATACTGTGGACGGCAAAATCGCCCTGTCTTTCCAAATCGGCACCGCAAGCGGACTGAAAGCGATGCAGCCGAACTATACGAAGAGCGCAAGCGCGAGCGCACCCGATTATACGAAAAATTCGAAAGCGACCCCTCTTGACGGTATCAGCAATATCGTAATCCCAACGACTGCGGCATTGCAGGGATTCGAGGTTGCCAACTCTTCCGGGCAATGGGTACCGGCCAACGCCATCATCAGAGGCAACCAGGTGGTGCTCAGCGCGGCCAATGGAACGCCACTTGACAATCTCAGCGGTATAACCCAGGTGCGTTACCTGTTCAGCGGCAATCCGAAGTGCGCGAGCATCCTGTACAACGACTTTAATCTGCCGGCTAGCCCATTCATCACTATTGTTGAGTGATCTTTGTTGGGGGCCGCCGCTAGATAAACCAATACGGGCGGGATAAGTACGGGCGGTCTGAGCCGTTGCTGGGCCTGCTTGGTCATGTTTTGAGCAGGCTGTTCCGGCTTCTGGTTTGGATTCTGGTTTCCCGCTTAAACTATGAAGACTGCTGCAGCATCACAGAAACTAGACAAATGTCATTTTCCCACCGGTTTATTTAGGCACATTCCCCTCCTACTATGGCATACGGAACGAACGCGAGCGCACAATCACAGATCGAATGCAAACGTGCGCAGGAGAGGAATCACCATGAGGAATCGTATTGCAGCAGCTGCAGCGGCGGGAATATTAACCATCGGCATGGCCGTCCTGCCTTCCGCGGCTTCGGCCAGTGAAGTCGCACCGTCTACGGACGGATTGGCCGGCAGCACCGCCATCAGCGGGCAGATCGACCAGGATATGGCCGTGTGCACCGATCAGGCGTGCGAGGCCGTGCAGCACTTGAACAAGACGAATCAGCAGATCAAGTCGGATATGGAAACCGCCAAGCAGCACGCCGAGCAGCTGCATCAGAACGCGCACGAGGACGCCGACGCGCTTCGCCAGTACGGCGAGCAGGCCTGGAAGAACTACCAGGAGGACCGCGAGGATATAAAGAATGCGATTGACGGCGCGGTCAAGCGCGGTCAGGAGCGTCACGACGCTCTGCATCAGGATATGCAGGACACGCAGGCCCACCTCAACCAGATGCATGCCGATATGAAGGAGACCCACGACGAACTCAAGACGAGGCATGACGCGTTTGCGGCGAGCAGCCACCAGTGGCATCAGTCGTTCATCGCGGCGCTGAAGGACGCGAACTCCAAGACGGGTCAGCAGGGCGGCTCATCCGTTGCTACCGGCACGCATGGCATCACGGCTGGAACGAATGCCGGTACGACCGTTACTGGAGTCAACGGCACCACTGGCACTGTGCGCACGGCTGCCGACACTGGCGCGAATGGTGCTGCAACTGGATCCGTCACAGCTTCCGGCGATCAAACCGCCGCGTCCACCGGCGCGCTGACCAAGTCGGAATATGGACAGCTTGCACAAACCGGCATCGGCATTTCCCTTGCCTGCGCAGCCATTCTGCTGCTTGCCGGCCTTGCCTACGCCATGAAGACGTTCGTGCAGTATAAGCGCGAAACCAGCGAAGACTGAGCCGGCTCGCTGCCGGACAGCGTTTGCTTCATCGACTCATGAAAAAACGGTCTCGAATATATCGGGACCGTTTTTTCATGCGCGTTTTTCGTATGTGCTTTTCATCTGCTATACGCATTGTTGCGATTCAATTGGAATGACGTAGTACAGCGACGTACAATGCAGCGCGGAGCGCGCGTACCATGCGTGAACCGCGTGTATGTCCAGTATTCCCACTGATTTGTTACGTTGGCCGTTCTGATCAGTCCACTGGTCAATTCGCATAATGGGGAGCGCTGCTGGCGATTCGCGGCGACGGCGTATCGTCATTCCCCGCCGTCCGTCCGGTACCCGCGCTCCCCACATCGCCGGCCTTTTCAGCATTGCCGATGTTGGTTCTACGCAACGACCCCGCGGCCAACGAGCGGATAGATCGCCTGCGCTGCGCCTGTTCCGTCTGCGAAGCGGACTGAATTGCGGGAAAAGCGCCCGTTACGGGACGAATACGACCGGTTGCGGTCGGAATAAAGCTTGGTGGCAAAACCTGCGTTGTGATGGCGCTTATGGATGCCATTTGCGGCTGCTGCGTATTATCAGGACCATCCGCAGCGTCTTTTTCTTTCACGGTTTGCGATTCTTCCGCACGATTCGCGTCATCATTCGCATCCTCGCCCGTTTGCAAGGCAGACCCAGCTTCGCTCTGCTTTTCTTGTTTTTCCTGCTTTTCCTGCGGAGCGGCCTGCACATCACTCTGCAATACGATTGGCGATGAATTCGAACGGCGTCGGGCAAGCGCCGCCAGAGAGTCACGAGTATCAGCATCGCGTTGGTCAGTCTGCTGGCTGCCGGCAGCCGTCTTGTCAACCATCGTCGTGCTTCTTTCTCTCAACGTCACGATTTCGAGCGTAACGTAGCGCAGCGCAAAAGTGCGCGTAAAACGACGATGTACGCAACTCCCCCACCGAATCGCAATCAAATATCGACATATGAGGGCAAACAATCCCATTATTGAGACCACAGACTGGCACCAATAAGCCGCAGCATGGCAATCAGAGACTTTCCTGGATGCCGGCCCGTACACGCGAGACTTGCGATACGGGACGATTCAAAAAACCGAGGCCAACGAAAGAAGCATTCGGAGGGAATCTGGAAGGAACCGGAAAACGGAGTGGAAAAGAAGGAACCCCAGAAACCGAATGATTCCAACGGTTTTCGGGGTTCCAATCCGGGCGGAGAATACGAGATTCGAACTCGTGAGGCTGTTACACCAACACGCTTTCCAAGCGTGCGCCATAGACCACTAGGCGAATTCTCCAATTATGCAACGCTTTCCGGTGTCTATCCGTTAAGCGCAACTTGACTAGAATACAACAGGACTGGCAGAAGACCAAATCGGCGTGTCGCTCTACCAAATCTGCAAAAGATATAGAGCTCCAATATCGGTTCAAGGTTAGTGACGTTTTGCAAGACTCTCCAATAATCCGGCCCAACATGTACATCTCGTATTCACGCAACATAGAATGACGGATAACCACGGATGGCGTTTAATGACCGACTGTCGTCCACGTAAGCGTAAAAGGAGCGGATGATGATCAGCCGAGAGAACTACGACATACTGAAGGAAAAATACGGAGATGCGTCCAGCTGGGCCGTCTGGAACACGGATTACGCGGATTCCAAGCCCAGCCGCAATATAAACGATCTGAGCGTATTCGACTCCCCGAATCTGTCCGAATTGAACACTGGCTTCGTGTTCGTGGGGCTGAACCGCTCCGGTAAACCCAAGGACGGCAACGCGGAGAAAAAGCCGGACAAGCCGAAGGATCCGTGGTTCAATTTCCATGCGGGAAGGAACGATTTCAAACTGCGATATGCGCTGCAGGGCACACGGTATTGGGGAAGCTACATAACCGACGCAATCAAGGATTACCAAGAAACCGATTCCGGTGAAGTGGAAAAGACACTCAAAAGTAACCCGGAACGCGTTGATGAGAACCTCAAGGGATTGAGGGAGGAGCTCGAGCTACTCGGTGGCAAGCCTGTATTGGTGGCTCTCGGATACGCCGCCGAGAAAAATCTGAAATGCATGAAGTCGGAAGGGTATGAAGTGGTCAGAATATTGCACCCCGCAGCCTTCATCGGCAAAAAGAAGTATCGCGATAAAGTGCTGAAAGTCTTGGACAACATTCAAAAATAACGAGACATTCAGCTCCGAACCACATCTAACCATCTAATCCGGATGGGCATGAGAGAAAAATGGGGGTTCCCGGAGCGCGAACCCGACGGGAACCCCGGAAACGAAAAAGGGGCCTCCCGGGAGCCAAAGGCTCGACCGGGAGGCCCAACATGTGAAGCGGCGGCGTGCTACTCTCCCACACCCTCTCGAGTGCAGTACCATCGCCGCGCCTGGCCTTAGCTACCGGGTTCGGAATGGGACCGGGCGTCTCACCAGGGCTATGACCACCGCAAAACCGCGATCACGGAACGACAACCAAAACATGGCGGCCATTCCGGCCATTATGTTATGAACCGTGGCGGTCTGGGAACCGGCTAGCGGACGCGAGGCAAAGCCTACCGTTGTATCGTTCAGTGACCATCCCAACGCATATTGCCGTCGGGACGATCCAGCACAGGAAAGACGCGGAACCAATCCCGCAAAAGGATCGAATGTTATGTCGCCGTCGCCCGTTAGTACCGGTCGGCTCCACCCCTCACGGGGCTTCCACCTCCGGCCTATCAAACACGTGTTCAACATGCGGGCTACAACAGTTCAAGACCGTACGGAATCCTAATCTTGGAGCAGGCTTCCCGCTTAGATGCTTTCAGCGGTTATCCCTCCCGAACGTAGCCAACCGGCCGTGCCGCTGGCGCGACAACCGGCATACCAGAGGTTCGTCCACCCAGGTCCTCTCGTACTATGGGCAGGCCTCCTCAGGATTCCAACGAGCGCAGAGGATAGAGACCAAACTGTCTCACGACGTTCTGAACCCAGCTCGCGTGCCGCTTTAATCGGCGAACAGCCGAACCCTTGGGACCTGCTCCAGCCCCAGGATGCGACGAGCCGACATCGAGGTGCCAAACCATCCCGTCGATATGGACTCTTGGGAATGATCAGCCTGTTATCCCCGGGGTACCTTTTATCCGTTGAGCGTTGCCCCGTGCGCGGGCACCGGATCACTATCTCCGACTTTCGTCCCTGCTCGGACCGTCGTCCTCGCAGTCAAGCCCGCTTGTGCGATTACACTCGACACCCGATTGCCAACCGGGCTGAGCGGACCTTTGAGCGCCTCCGTTACTCTTTGGGAGGCAACCGCCCCAGTTGAACTACCCGCCAGGCACTGTCCCTGACAAGGATGACTTGTCGAGGTTAGACGTCAAACGAGAACAGAGCGGTATTTCACCTTGCGGCTCCACGAATGCTGGCGCACCCGCTTCGAAGCCTCCCGCCTATGCTACACAATCCGCGCCTAACGCCAATACCAAGGTATAGTAAAGGTCCCGGGGTCTTTTCGTCCTTCTGCGCTTAACGAGCATCTTTACTCGTACTGCAATTTCGCCGAGCTCCTGGTCGAGACAGTGGGGAAGTCGTTACGCCATTCGTGCAGGTCGGAACTTACCCGACAAGGAATTTCGCTACCTTAGGATGGTTATAGTTACCACCGCCGTTTACCGGGGCTTGAATTCACCGCTTCGTCCCCGAAGGGATTGACGGATCCTCTTAACCTTCCGGCACCGGGCAGGCGTCAGTGCATATACAGCGGCTTTCGCCTTCACATGCACCTGTGTTTTGGTAAACAGTCGCTACCCACGGTCTGTGCCACCACAAAGCTCCGGACGCAAGGTCCTTCACCCCAGTGGGTCTCCCTTATACCGAAGGCACGGGAGTGATTTGCCGAGTTCCTTGACCAGGATTCGCTCGATCGCCTTGGTATTCTCTACCTGACCACCAGTGTCGGTTTGGGGTACGGGCGGCCATGGCCCTCACGCCGAGGCTTTTCTCGACGGCTGGACAACCGGATATCGAACCATAACGGCTCCCATCATCACACCTCGCCATGCATGCCATGCGGATTTGCCTACATGACTGGCTGCGTGCTTGACCACGGAAAACCACCTCCGCGGCCGGCTCCCATTCCGTGTCACCCCTGCGCTGACCTACTGCGGCTACGCTCCCAACACCACGCGGCGATACCAACCCGAAGGAAGGAACCACCACGAGGCGGAGGTTAGTACTCACCGTCTCGGTTTTGCCGGTCCATGGTCGGTACGGGAATATCCACCCGTTCATCCATTCGACTACGCCTGTCGGCCTCGCCTTAGGACCCGACTCACCCCGGGGACGACGAACGTGGCCCCGGAACCCTTGGTCATCCAGCGGACGGGATCCTCACCCGTCTCTCGCTACTCATGTCTGCATTCTCACTCCCACGAAGTCCACGGCCGGTTTCCACCGCCGCTTCGCCCCTCGCAGGACGCTCTCCTACCCAGCAACCATGAAGATTGCTGCCGCGTCTTCGGTGGTGTGCTTGAGCCCCGCTACATTGTCGGCGCGGAACCACTAGACCAGTGAGCTGTTACGCACTCTTTCAAGGATGGCTGCTTCTGAGCCAACCTCCTGGCTGTCTATGCGACTCCACATCCTTTCCCACTTAGCACACGCTTCGGGACCTTAGACGACGGTCTGGGCTGTCTCCCTCTCGACGACGGAGCTTATCCCCCGCCGACTCACTGCCGGAATACACGTCAACGGTATTCGGAGTTCGGCTGCTGTTGGTACCCAACAAGGGCCCGCAAGCATCCGGTAGCTCTACCCCCGCGACGCAATCGACCGACGCTGCACCTAAATGCATTTCGGAGAGAACCAGCTATCACGGAATTTGATTGGCCTTTCACCCCTAGCCCCAGGTCATCCCCCCGGTTTTCAACCCAGGTGGGTTCGGTCCTCCACGCGGTCTTACCCGCGCTTCAACCTGCCCAGGGCTAGATCATCCCGCTTCGGGTCCAGGACAAGCGACTGAAAACGCCCTATTCGGACTCGCTTTCGCTACGCATACGCCACACGGCTTATGCTCGCCACCCGCCACTGACTCGCAGACTCATTTTTCGATAGGCACGCCGTCACCCCACCAGGGAGGCTCCGACGGTTTGTGGGCGCACGGTTTCAGGAACTGTTTCACTCCCCTCCCGGGGTGCTTTTCACCTTTCCCTCACGGTACTGGTACGCTATCGGTCAGACAGGTATGCTTAGACTTACCCAACGGTCTGGGCTGATTCACGCGGGATTCCACGAGGCCCGCGCTACTTGGGACAACACGATCGGAAGACGGCTCACGTCCAGGTACGGGGCTGGCACCCTCTACGGCCAGGCCTTCAAGCCTGTTCCCCTGGCAAGCCGTTTTATGACTCCCGCCCGGCCCGTCGGAACCGGGACACGTGATCCCACAACACCGGCAACGCAACCCCGACGGGTATCACGCGCAACCGGTTTGGTCTGATCCTTTCGCTCGCCACTACTCACGGAGTATCCCTTCCTGCAGGTACTGAGATGTTTCACTTCCCTGCGTACCCCCCGCCCATAGGCGGTGCCGGCCCATGACGGCCGGCGGGTTCCCCCATTCGGAGACCCTAGGATCAAAGCCATGTTGGAGGCTCCCCTAGGATTATCGCATCCTCAAACGTCCTTCATCGGTACTGTCTGCCAAGGCATCCACCATACGCCCTCGCAAGCGGCACAACAGCAAAACCATTGTCCCACCCGCGGGTTTCCTGATAGCAAGATCGCCAGACGACAAATCTTAACACTAAAATGATCACAAAACGATCGATCTCGAAACCAAACTCAATTGAAGAGTTTGGCGAAATCGCGATAAGCAAAAAGAAACGTTCTTTCAGTTTCTCTTGCTCGCGTCCACTATCCAGTTCTCAAACCACCACGCGCCACACGATCCACCAGCCACCAGGACCGGCCACCACGCATGGGCATCGAACCGCGCCACAGAAAACCCGTGGGGTGGCGGTCCGGGAGCCCAAAGCATACCCATACCACTCCGGACGGGACAGATCCCATCCAAGCCATTGATCTCTTCCACACCAGCATCCACAACAACGCGACGCCGACTGCCGGCTCACACTGTCCAAAAACATGGACTGTATTCTCCGTAGAAAGGAGGTGATCCAGCCGCACCTTCCGGTACGGCTACCTTGTTACGACTTAGTCCCAATCACGAGTCTCACCTTAGACGGCTCCCCCCAAAAAGGTTGGGCCACCGGCTTCGGGTGCTACCCACTTTCATGACTTGACGGGCGGTGTGTACAAGGCCCGGGAACGCATTCACCGCGGCGTTGCTGATCCGCGATTACTAGCGACTCCGCCTTCATGGAGTCGGGTTGCAGACTCAATCCGAACTGAGACCGGTTTTAAGGGATGCTCCCCTCACGAGGTCGCATCCCGTTGTACCGGCCATTGTAGCATGCGTGAAGCCACGGACGTAAGGGGCATGATGATCGACGTCATCCCCACCTTCCTCCGAGTTGACCGGCGGTCCCCGTGAGTTCCCACCACGACGTGCTGGCAACACAGGGCGAGGGTTGCGCTCGTTGCGGGACTTAACCCAACATCTCACGACACGAGCTGACGACGACCATGCACCACCTGTGAACCCGCCCCGAAGGGAGGCCCCATCTCTGGGGCTGTCGGGAACATGTCAAGCCCAGGTAAGGTTCTTCGCGTTGCATCGAATTAATCCGCATGCTCCGCCGCTTGTGCGGGCCCCCGTCAATTTCTTTGAGTTTTAGCCTTGCGGCCGTACTCCCCAGGCGGGATGCTTAACGCGTTGGCTCCGACACGGAGACCGTGGAATGGTCCCCACATCCAGCATCCACCGTTTACGGCGTGGACTACCAGGGTATCTAATCCTGTTCGCTCCCCACGCTTTCGCTCCTCAGCGTCAGTGACGGCCCAGAGACCTGCCTTCGCCATTGGTGTTCTTCCCGATATCTACACATTCCACCGTTACACCGGGAATTCCAGTCTCCCCCACCGCACTCAAGCCCGCCCGTACTGGCGCGGATGCCGTTAAGCGATGGACTTTCACACCGGACGCGACGAACCGCCTACGAGCCCTTTACGCCCAATAATTCCGGATAACGCTTGCACCCTACGTATTACCGCGGCTGCTGGCACGTAGTTAGCCGGTGCTTATTCGAAAGGTACACTCACCCCGAAGGGCTGCTCCCAGTCAAAAGCGGTTTACAACCCGAAGGCCGTCATCCCGCACGCGGCGTCGCTGCATCAGGCTTGCGCCCATTGTGCAATATTCCCCACTGCTGCCTCCCGTAGGAGTCTGGGCCGTATCTCAGTCCCAATGTGGCCGGTCGCCCTCTCAGGCCGGCTACCCGTCGAAGCCATGGTGGGCCGTTACCCCGCCATCAAGCTGATAGGACGCGACCCCATCCCATACCGATGAATCTTTCCCAGAAGGACATGCATCCAACTGGAGCATCCGGCATTACCACCCGTTTCCAGGAGCTATTCCGGTGTATGGGGCAGGTCGGTCACGCATTACTCACCCGTTCGCCACTCTCACCCAGGAGCAAGCTCCTGGGATCCCGTTCGACTTGCATGTGTTAAGCACGCCGCCAGCGTTCATCCTGAGCCAGAATCGAACCCTCCACAAAAAAACCTTTTCATGAAGAGACATCGACACGATGACTCTCGAAATAAGAAAATTGACGATCGCCTTATAAGGAAAGGCGCATCGCACAAAAACCTCGCCGCCGTTTGACCGATCCCTCGGCACCACGCGTCAGCGTGGCCGGCAACGAACTGGCAATCATTGACTATAAAGAAGTAGTACAAATACGCTCTTGAGTTCTCAAACCACCACCACTCACCCACCTCGCAATCCGGAGTGAACCGGACCACTCGCTGAGCGGCAGCAAGAGATAAACTTACAGCACGATCGCGATCCGCGCAACCCGGGCCGCATGAACAACGCGTGAACCGTTGGAAATCCAACGTTCCATCGGCGTGTCGAAACTTGACAAATCAGAGCCTCTTGTTCTCCCAATCGCCTATTTCGACGCCACGCAGCCACGCAACACACGTGATCACTGGCAGTTGAACTGGTACAACGCCCAGCCCTTCGCATATGAAGCCATATTCGAATAATCCTGAACCTTGCGCATCGTGCCATCTTTGGCGTACTGGTCGATCAGCTTTTGATCGTGGAACGTGTCGTACTGCTGCTTGAACGTGAACATCTGCAGGCTCGGCGCCTGGCCACCCATGCTCAGGAAGTATGCATCGCCATCCGCGCTCAGCGGGCAGACGGTATTCGTCAGCACCTTGCCGTCGCCCGACGCGAACGCATTCTCCGTCTGACCGAAAATCGCACCATTCTTCTCGGCCTTCGCGTTGTAAATCGGGAACAGCATATCCGCGCCGTACATCGCCGTCGCATACATGGAACCGTTCAGCGGATCGGAAACCACCACCGAATCGGTACCAGTCTCCTTCACCACCTTCTTGAGAATCTTCTCCTTCGTGGCAGTGAGCTGCTCGTCCGGCCGCGCATCGTCAATCGTCATATTCGCATAGACGGCATCCGACAGGGCGGAACGAACAGTATTGCCGAATTGGCAGGAAATGGCGAGCGCCGCAAGCAGAACAATCGCAATGATTTTCGTGACGTTCGGCAGACGGCCGGCACGCAACAATACGACGGCGGCGAAGACGATCAGCGGCAGCACGCCGAACGGAATCATGGTAAGCGGTCGGGTTTCGGCGCGATACCAGGCGGCGGCCACGATGTTGGGGAACCAGCCAGTCAGCGCGGTCGAGCAGACGTAGACAAGACCGACCAGGAAGAAGGCCAGCAGAATGGCGATCGCGTCGCGGCGGAGTTGCGAGGCGTCGGAACGTGGAGTGCGGTAGCTGACGGAAGTCTTGCGATTCCTACGATCGGCAGGCATAGCCGCAAAATCGGCAACCTGTTCGTGCGGTTGCGCTGACGTGCTATCGGATGCACGGTCAATCGCAGAAGCGCCGGGCACAGTAGCGGAATCGGCGCGATTGGCGGCGAACCATTGCGGGCGGATGATGGCTGCGACGGTGACGGCAAACGCGATCAGCACGATTGCGGCCATGAACCAGCCTTGCACGCCGCCGATATTGTCGGTGACGTAGATTTTGAGCGCTTCGGGCACCGTGCGGTTCGGAACGAAGGTGTGGAACCAGCTGGCGGGATTGAAGTAGCGGTCCGATTTGTAGCTGGACATCATGTATACGAGGAACACGGCGGCGCCGAGAACCACTACGCCAGCAAGGCCTGCGATGGCTTTCCACGGCAGTCGCGTCAGTACGAAGGGGGCCATGAGCAGGAGCCAGGTGAACACGATGCGCGGATGGGCGAACATGCAGACGCCGGCAGTGACGAAGAACCATATGATCCATTTGACGAGGTGTTCGCGGGTGGCGAGCGCGTCGAGCAGGCGAAGTGTGGCGTACAGCCAGAACGGCAGAAGCGTGGCGGCCAGGCCGAAGGCGATCAGCGGACCGGAAGCCAGCATTTGGAAGGGGTGCGAGGCGGAAGCGACGGCGAGCGGGGGGATGATGAGCGCGAGTATCGCGGGGAATAGCGGAACTACGACAGACGCGACATTGCGGGCCGAGGACTTTCGTGCGTTCGCAAATCGGGGGGAGCATACGGATTGTGCCGAATGCGACAGGCGACGCGTGAAATAGGAAGCGTACAGCTGAATCGCAATCGGCCAAACCAAGCCGGATGTGGCCAGCCAGACCGTGTTGAACGCGACGTAAATCGACAGATTGACGCCGAACAAGCTGGCGAGCTTAATCATGCCGGCTGCAAGCAGATGGAACAACGGCGGATAGTATCCGTCGTTCGGCCACAGGTGGGTGGCCGCGCCGACGCCTTCGCCGAGGATCTTGCGGATGAAGTAATAGTGCGCGGGCGCGTCGATTTCGTGCAATGGGTTCGTCCAAGCGGCGGAACCGTGCGGAAACCAGGCCCATACGATCGCAGCGGCGAGCGCGACGCCGATGGCGGAACAGACCGGCAGTGCGATGCGGGATAAGCGGGGAACGGCGGAATCGCAAGGCAAAGGCAAAGTATCGTTCGTCGTCTTGCTTGATATCTTGTCCGTCGTTTTAGCCGTCGTTTCGTCTGTCGTCTTGCTTGCGGCGACTGCGCTGTCGGCTTCATCGACTGCGTCGTCGGCCGCTGTGGGAATCGTATTGTCTGTGCTGTGCTGCTTCATCGCCATCCATCGTAGCCGAAGCCGCGAAAGCAAGCCACAAATCGCAATCGCACCTGCATTTTGTAATCCAAAACTGGACCGTGCGGCAACAAAAGCTGGAAAGGCATCTAAAAACGGATGGAACATGCGCGGGATGGGCGCAAGACGGACGCGGAACGCGGGAAGAATAGGCGGACGTAGAGCGGAGACGAGCGCGAGCAGGAACAAAATCGCCGCTTATCCAACCTTCGATTTTCAGGAAGTATTCAGACTTCACACAGAGGTATAACAGTGTTGCGCAAGAAAACAATCACGTTGGATGGGCAGGATGATTGCACGGGGCGCATTGCGCTGTGAGCGTACTCGCTGTCGTTGCTTGACTGTGTGCGTCCCGGCCAACGCTGGCGTCGGCATGCGTCGACGCGTAACTACAGAGAACTGGAGAAGTACCGCATGTTCGTTCTCAAGAACGCATGGGCTGCGCTCGGTCGCGTCAAATGGCGTACCGCGCTGACGGCTTTGCTTGCACTGCTGGTGTCGTTCTCAGCCGCCGTGGATCTGGCGGTGCTGAGGGCAGATGACAAGGCGAATAACGAAACATACCAATCGCAGAAAGCTTCGGCGGTAATTCGGCCGAGCGCGAAAGTCACTGCGAAACGCGACGGCGCGGACTCCAATTACACCGCCAATTACATGACGTGGGACATGTACACCAAGTACGCGGAAGCGGTGCAGAAGAACAACTTGACGTTCGAATACACGCTCGCCACGTCGGTGCCGGTGCGCGCCAGCAAGTCGCTGCAGGCGATCGCGGCGAAAAGAGACACGAGCGAGGACAAGACCGGCGGCAACCTGACGTTGCAAGCCTTCTACACGAACGATGCGGCGAAAATCAACGACTACGGCACGTTCAAAGTGGTCAAGGGCAAGCAGCTGAACTACAAGACGGCCAACGACGGCGTGCTGGTCTCTCAGGCAGTGGCCAAGAAGAATAATCTCAAAGTGGGCGACAAGGTGACCGTCGGCAATCCGACGAAGGCTTCCGAAACCTACAAATTCACCGTGCGCGGCATCTACGAGTACACCGGCGAGACGCCGGCCGGATACGGTTCCGACGCGAAATACGCGAAAGACAACCGCGAGAACGTGGTGTACACGTCGTACATCAACTTCGCGCAAAGCGGTCTGGATGTGGCCGGCACCAAGGGCTGGGCCATCCCGAACCTCAACATCATCTTCACGCTGACCGATTCGGCCACATACAACAAGTTCGTGCGACTGGTGACAAAGGCCAAGCTGGACACGTCGAAGTTCACGATCTCATCGCCGTCGCTTGATGCGTACAAGAAGCGCATCGCACCGCTGGACGCCGCCGCCAAGGCCGCGCGCACGGCGTTGTTGGCGACCCTGATCGTCGGCGGGCTCGCGCTGCTGGCATTGGTGCTGTGGGCCGCGATCGGTGGACGCCGTGACGAAATCGGCATGGCGATGGTTTCCGGCGTCACCAAGGGACGTTTGGGATGGCAATTCATGCTGGAAACGTTCATGATGACCGTTCCAGGCTGGGCAATCGGATTGATTGCCGGCGCGCTGCTGGCCAAGCCGCTTGGCACCGCATGGGCCGGTGGACAGGCTGTGGCCATCACATCCGCATCCGTGTGGAACATGATCTGGTACGGACTGGGCGCCTGCCTGGTTCTGGGCATCATCGCGTTCATGCGCGTGGGATTCTTCGATTTGGGTCAGCTGTTCGCAGGCCGTTCTGACGATTCGAACGAATCTGCCGAAGCGAAGAACGCAGACGAGCCGGAGGAAACAGTCGAGTCGACGGAACGTACGGAGGTGAACGCATGAGCGAGAAAGACGTGAAAGACAACGAAACCGAAGCATTGAACAACGATGCTGCGGAAAACGCGGACATCGAGGCGGGCGAAACCGATATGGCCACGTCGATCGAATCGGTCGATTTCGCGGTGGTGTATGACGATGGAGGCGATTCCATCGCAACCGAATCGGCAGAAAACGCGGAAAATACGGAAGGCATCGCCACGGAAGACAGCGTTGCCAGCGACAACGCGAATCGCGTGAACGAAACGCTCGCATTGGGCGCGACCGACGACGAACAGTCGCTCGACCAGCACGAAACCGTACAGGCGGACTCCGCAACCAGCGTGTCATCGCAGATCGACCGCGAAATCAAACATCATCGCAAGAAGGACGCATTCTTCTTCAAAGCGAACCCGACATTCGCGCTCGACCATGTGACGGTGCACAACCGCAAAACCGGTCGCAACGTGCTCAACGACGTTTCCCTGGCGTTCCATGCCGGCGCGACCCACGCGGTGCTGGTGGATGCCGAAGATGTCGAACAGCATCAGGCGCTGGTGGCCACCATGGTCGGCATGATGCGGACGACCAGCGGCAACGTGATGCACAAAAGCACGAACCTCGCCGACGCGACACCGGTCGACGTGCTTGGACACCGCATCGGTTTCATTCCGCAGCGGTTCGCCGTGCGCGGCGACCTTGACGCGGAAGGCAACGTGTTGTACGCCATGGACGCGTCGAACCGCAATTTCCTGCAGCCCAAGCCGGTGATTGCGCGCGAGCTGCTCAAGCGCGTGGGATTCGAGGAAGTGACTTCCGGTCTGCCGGTGGGCAAGATGAGTGCGTTGGACCAGCGTCGTGTGGCAATCGCGCGTGCGCTGAGCTGCGAGGCGGAGGTGATTATTGCCGACGAGCCGACCGCTGGATTGAACCGTGACGACGCCGCCGTGGTGCTGGGGCTGCTGAAGAAGGCCAAGCGCGATGAAGATCGTAAGCGTGCGATTATTGTGGTGACCGATAATCCGGAGGTCGCCGATCAGATGGAGCATTGCGCGGAGCTTGAGTAGCGAGCGGCGTTCTGCGAGGCGAAAGCCTTGCGGACTGGTGTTGCATGCCAGTCCGCAAGGCTTTTTTTTCGTGCTGGTTCGTTCCGGTTCATTCTGGGCGCATGTCATATGCGCTATGTGTGGCAGATTCTTTCATCTTTGGAATCTCAAAACCGCTATGTGTGGCAGGTTGTTTGACGCATCGTGAGTTAGAGGGGCGGTTTTATGCCCCCCCTAATGTATGGCGGGAAAGAGAAGTGCCACAGATAGCGGCTTTCACTTTTCCGTAGATGGAGAATCTGCCACAGATAGCGGTTTTCAGTGCGCAAAACTCGGGCGGCGGCCAGGCTTCGAGGAATTTTCGGGTGTATCTCGCTTATGAATGGCGGATTTTTCCGCTCGACGCGTGCTATCTCGCTTATAGATGGCGGATGGTTTTGCCGCATGAGACTTAGAGGGGATTGAACTTGCCCCCTAACACCTAGTCTTTCTGAGACACCCGCCATTCATAAGCGAGATAGCATCCGGCAGACACCGAAATCCGCCATTCATAAGCGAGATAAGTAGGTTCGCTACTCGGCGATGCGCATGTGGTACTGCTCGGCGAGCGGTTTGACGTCGAGGACGCCGTAGCGTTCCAGAAGGCGCAGCCATTCGCGCTTGTTGCTTTCGCCGAAACGGGCGGCCTTGCGCGTGTAGGCTTCGGCGGTCAGGAACTTCGGCGGAATCGACTTGCTGTTGTACTTGTCCGCCACCATGACGACCTCCTGCTCGAGGTTCATCGGCACGTAGTCGGCCGGGGGCAACGGCAATCCCTGCGATTCCACGGTTTCGCGGGTGAGGCCCACACCTGTGTGGTTGCGTGCGAACTGGGCGATCGATTCGTCAACGCCCTCGTTCAGCAAGTATTCGTAGCCTTTGAGCCCGTGCTGAACATAGTGCGGACCGTCGAATTTGAGCGGTTCGCCGTCGGAACCGTCCTGCTTGAGCAGGAAATACGTGCCGATGTCGTGCAGCAAACCGCCAATGACCACCAGATGCTCGTCGATGAGCCGCGGCGGAACGGTACCTCCGGTCAGCCCTTCCGTGGACGGCACCGCAGGCATGTGCAACATGCCGAGCGATTCCTCGCCGGTATTGTCTTTCGTCAGTTCCAGCCCGAAGTCGCCGGTTTTTTCGGGAGCGTCCGTCGGCAGGGTGCAGCGGCGGGTGAACAGCGCGTTCTGCCGGCGGGCCATGCGGCGGGCGATGTCGGCCACGACCACGCAATGGCCGTGGATAAGGTCGTATGCGGCTTGCGATTGCGCGATTTTGCGATGTAGCTCATCCACTTGCGCAAGAGTGGGGATATAGCCGGTCGTCGGCTTGTTCGATTCGGTTGTTTCGTTCGATTCGTTCGTCATACGCCCATCTTAGGCACGTTCCATCACGCCCAGCATACGGTTCTTGACGCAGTTTCCAAAACGGTTCCCAACAGCCGAAGAGATTCATACACCACGCCAGATAAATCCCGGAATGGACACGGATTCAACGGTTTCTCCGTCTTGTCAACGATGTTCCAAGGAATGCCGCCTTAAAACGAGCATTCATCAGCTGCTCGCAGCGGACGGCACGATGCGCGGGGACGTTATGTGCGGAAAATCAGATGGAACGGACGCGGAATTCGCCGGTGCGGTTGGAAGCCACGATCATCTGGTCGTTTTCGAGGCGGGTCCAGCCGTCTTCGGCGCGCTGGTCGAAACCGGAGCTGGCCACGACCACGCCCTTCGACTGATCGTCGTTTCCGCCGAGCGCACGGTAGCGCAGCACGCGATAGTCGCGCGCCTGCTCGCCGCGACCGTACTGGTCGTAGATTTCGACGATGCGCTTGGACGTGACCTCACGTCCGGCCGCGCACAGGGCGATGAACTGGTCCTGGCTTTGGATCATGCAGTTGTAGCTGGACTTCGGATAGCTTTTGCGCAGTTCACGCACGGCCTGCGCCACCGCCTCGTCGAGTGCGAAGCCAAAGCCGATGTATTGCAGGATGACGGCGAAGAAAATGGCGGAATCGGAACGGCCGCCAGTGGACTGCACGATGCTCGGATCGACCGGGAATGCACGGTTCGTAATGATGTTGCGGCCCTGGTCGTCAGAAATGTCGCCATTGTGGATGAAGCTCAGGCCGTTCGCATAGAAGGGCTGCTGGTTCTCAAGAATCAGCGGCAGGTTGGAGCTGGCCAAGCGCAGGTGCCACAGGCCGCCGCGCGCCGGAGTGTTGGCGAGCTCGTCGAAAATCGGATCATGACGGGCGGCGATGGTGTTTTTGTAGATCGCGGTGCCGGTTTCCGGAGTCGGCGCACCGCCGTCGCGACGGTATGGCGATTCGTCTGGCACGGTGATCAGCGCGGCGCCCCAGCCGTCGTTGTGGATCTCGCTCAGATTTCGGAAATCGCGCACGTTCTGCATGCCGAGCACGCCATTGAGGTTGGTGTTGCTGCCTGCCGTCGCGAATCCAAGTAATCTGCACATGGTTGATTACTTTAGCGACGGCAGGTTTCGACGCGCGCGTGCCGTTATCGGAGTTGGTTATAGCCTGCGATTCATCCGCCGATTCATATGCATCGCACGTCGCAAAACGCACGTCACGAACGTAAGTTGTCCCGCAAACGAGCAGGAGGACCGACATATCCTGTTGCAGACCGTAAAAACTCGGCCTGAGCGGCCCGGAGCGTGTCGGTAATAGGATATGCCGGTCCTCCTGCGGACTTGGCGGTATTCAGCCAAAGGAAAAGGGCTGGGGCATCTCGTTCGTGACACACTCAAGGCCGTTCGGCCAAGCCTACGGTCACAAACGAAATGTCCCAGCCCTCCTTGCGTAGATAAGCCGTGCTCGCAGAGCGAATTCACACGCGCTTCAGACGCGGCGGACGCTCGGTGGCGAGGAACAGCGGCTGAATCTCAATCAGCGGATTGTAGGGAGCGAGTCCGAACCATTTGACCGGAGAGCCGGCCAAATGACGAATCGCGTACTTGATCTGCAGTGAGATCGCGCCCTTCTGGGACACCTTCGACTCGGGCATCAACGCCTTGTGAATCAGCACGTAGCGGATAGGTCCGATGTTCGGATCGGCATCCAGCTTCGGGTAGCGGGTGGTCTGCTTGGGCAGATCGCCGGACTTCGACAGATCGTTCATGATCTGGTGGATGTATGCAGGAATCGACTGCGACACCTTGAAGCCCAAGCGAATACGCACGCGGAACAGGAAGTCCGTGCCGAAATTCTCCACCGAATACTCGCGCGTGAACGGGTTGTCGGACGTTTCCACCGACACCGCCCACCATGCGCGGGCGCGCTTCGGATGGTCCGCGAAAATCGAGAAGAAGATGTCGGTATCGACACGCTTCATTTCCGGATCGGACGTCAGATAGACGATGTTGTCCGCGAAATACGGAATCGAATCGTCCTCATGAAGCCGCTTCAGAACCGGCACGCAATCGGCGGGCTGCATATGCCGGCGTTGCGCGCGTTCCAGCTTCGTGCCTTCGTTCCACGTGTACATAATCAGCAGAATCGCCAATGTCAGCAGCATGGTGAACCAGCCACCGTGCAGGAACTTCGCCATCGAAGCGAAGAAGAACAGGAACTGGATGGCCAGGAACACCACTGTGAACACGACCGCGCCGACGCGCTTGCCATCGTGCCAAATGTAGACGGCCAGCAGAATCGTCGTGGTGATCATCGTGACGGTCAATGCCAGGCCGTACGCGGCGGAAATATGCTCCGAATCGCGGAACATCGCCAAAACCAGCAGGGTGGAGACGCACAGCACGGCGTTGACCACCGGAATGTACAGCTGGCCGCGGGTACGAGCCGGATAGCGCACCTGCAGGTGGGGCATCCAGTTGAGTCGCGTCGCTTCGGAAACCATGGTGTAGGCGCCGGTGATCAACGCCTGCGAAGCAATCACGCCGGCGCACACGGACAGCAGCACCGCCACGTAACGCACGGACGGGGTCATCATTTCAAAGAACGGATTAAGGCCGTGCATGTGGTTGTACGCGGTGTCGTCCCAATGGTTGAGCATCCACGCGCCCTGGCCGAAATAGCAGAACACAAGGGCGATCTTGATGAACGGCCACGTGAAGTAGATGTTGCCGCGGCCGACGTGGCCCATGTCGGAATACAGCGCTTCGGCGCCGGTGGTGGACAGGAACACGGTGCCCATGACGGCGAGGCCTGCCGCATTGTGGTGGCTGAAGAGGAACTCCACGCCGTACACCGGATTCAGCGCTTCAAGCACGCTCCAATCGGAGCTCAGGTTCACCAAGCCGACGACGGCGAGGAACGAGAACCAGATCATGACCACCGTGCCGAACGTGCGGCCGATGCGTTCGGTACCGCGCGACTGCACTGCGAACAGGCAGACGATGATCACAATGGTGATCATCAGCGTCAGTTCTTTGTTTCCGCTCATGATCGGTTCCAGCAGCGGCAGTGTTTCCAAGCCTTCCACTGCCGAGCTGATCGAGACGGCCGGCGTAAGCACGGAATCGGCGAGGAACGCGGCGCCGCCCAGCATGGCGGGAATCGCAAGCCATGCCCCATATTTGCGGATCAGCGAATACAGTGCGAAGATGCCGCCTTCGCCGTTGTTGTCGATGCGCATGGCGATGAACACGTATTTGACGGTGGTGATCAGCGTGATCGACCAGAAGACCAGCGACAGGATGCCCAGCACCGCGGCGCGATCCGTATGCGCCAAACCGCCTTGGCCGTTGAGGAACGTCTGCATGGTGTACAGCGGCGAGGTACCGATGTCGCCGTATACCACGCCAAGCGCCACGATGGCCATGGCCGGCGTGATTTTGTCCGGGCCGGACTGGAGACGGCTCCACCAGCGGCCGATGCGGCCCTTGCTGGCGGCCTCGTCAAGTTTCGCGGCTTCCTGCTGCTGCGCCTCGTGCTCCTTGATGAGCGTCTGGCGCCCCTCCTTGGTCAGGACCTTGTGCGAGACCTTTGGCGCCTGCGTGTACGTCGCTGCGTGAAGCAGCGACTGTTCTTCTTCGTTCGGCTCGTTAGCCATAACGCTTCCTCCAAGTGGCGGGCCTTCCAACCCGCTCCCCAAAATAAAACGCAAGGTGTGACACTAGGAGCTTGGCAAACCATTGTCAAATCTTCACACGTGATTCGGCACGTCACGCATGAAATTCACATATGCTTAGTCGTTTGTATTTTGCTTATTTTCTGGCGATTACGCAACTGTTACGTTGAGGCCCATGCGACCGTCACGGAACCGCCACGGGATTACCGCGAAATCGCCATTCTTTTTAGATACCGTACACTTCGCGCGTCGTTTCACGCGTGGCTTTGGCGATTTCAGCCAACGGTCTGTCAAGATAGTCGGCGAGCGCCTGCAGGGTGTACGGGATCATATACGGCGCGTTGGTGCGGCCGCGGTAGGGCATCGGACTTAAGTAGGGGGCATCGGTTTCGACCATGACGTGGCTCATGCCGACGAGTTTCGCCGATTCGCGGATTCCGTCGTTGCCTTTGTAGCTGGATGTGCCGGAAAGGCTGAGATACCAACCGTTTTCGCGGGCGATTTCGCCCATTTCGGCGTCGCCGGAGTAGCTGTGGAACACGGTACGTTCGGGGGCTCCGTCGGCGAGCAACGTTTCGATGACTTCCTTGTGCGAGTCGCGGTCATGGATTTGCATGGGCAGGTTGAGTTCCTTGGCGAGCGCGACGTGGGCGCGGAACGCCTCGCGTTGCAGTTCCTTGGCGGATTCGCCGGTACGAAACAGGTCCATGCCGGTTTCGCCGATGGCGACGACCTGGTTGGGGTAGGTGGTGGCGAGGCGGTGCACTTCGGCCATGGCTTCGTCGAAGGGGATGTCGTGCCAGGGCTTGTATTTGATGGGCAGGCCATCGGGGCCGGGTGCGCCGCGGTGGCCGTGCAGCACGGCTTCGTTGGGGTGTATGGCGATTGCGGCGTGCACGGTTCCGGGGGGTTCGCGGGCCATGTCGATGGCGGTCATGAGGTTGGGCAGCTCGCAGCCGCAGTCGATTACGCCTTCGACGCCGCCTTTCCGGGCTTGTTCCCGCAGGTCGGCGACTTGCCGTCGGCGGGTACTTCGCCTGGCCTTTTCCATGGCTTCGTGACTCATGGCTTGGGAGAATGGCACGACGGATGCGACGTGGGTGTGGTTGTCGATGACGTGCGCGTCTTCGGGCAGCGGCTGTGGGGCGGGCCCAATTGCGATTGCGGTGGTGCTTGCTCATGTTTTCCAGATTAGTCCCGATTGGCCCTGCACTGCGGGCGAACTCGTTCGAGGGTTCAAACGAGGGTCCGCCTGTTTCGCGGCATACACGTCACTTAATCGTGATGGTGGTGAACGACCATGCCGGTGCCGTGTAGTCGCCGTCTGTCGATCAATCGCGGTCTGCGCGCCCGGTCGGTGATTCCTCACCGACCTGTCCCGCATATGGATTGTCTCCGGCTAGGACGGTGGCCGTGGCGGATGCCGCCGATGCTGTGGAAATATTCAACTCGGCAAGAATCTGACGGAGGTCAACGCTTATTGGCGCGTCCATGGCATTGACCACGCGCAAGTAGGTCTCTCCGGCTTTGTCATTACGTACGGGGACGGTACGCCTTGGCGCGTCCTTAAACTCCGGGCCATCCGCAATCAGCGTTCCATCGATGTACAGCTTCATGGCTTGGCCGCGATCGGTGACGTCAACGTGCACCTGCCAAGTGGTGCCCGGTCGCACTTCGTTCATGGAGACTTCGGTGCCGGCAAGCGCGTAGGCGGTGCCGTCGCGCCACGCGCACGCTGTGTCCTCGACCAAGTGAGATGATGTTGTGGTTCTTGCCGTCGATATCGCCACAGATGAGTCCATGCCCCATCGTCCCTCGTAATAGACGACGGTAGTGTCGATACTGTAGGAATCAGCGTGCAGATCGAGGGCGGTGTCGATGGTTCTGCCATCGTAGGCCACGTTGCCGAGATTAATCGTCTCCGGATGCGGTGGTGATGGTGATTGTTGAGATCGGCTTTGGCATTGCCCGCGATGCGTAGTCTCACGGTGTCCGGCAGGCTGCGACGCAATGTGGACGGGCCTTCGACGGTGACGGGCCACGCGGTGTCGGCCGTGGTGGTGGCGTACATCTGCTGCACCCAATAGCTGTAGGGGTGATAGGCAAGCTCGAATAGATAAGGTCGGATTCCAGCTGTGGCCGTTCTTGGCAAACAGCGGAGGCGTAGGAGGCCATGGCCACCACGTCGCCGTTGAGTTCCATGCGTCCCATGAAGGCCGCTTCGGACAGGCCGTTGATCAGTTGGGTGTTCCAGAGCCGTATTCGCCGAGGTAGACCTTCGGCCCCGTGTGGTCGTAGTGGTCGAGGTTAACCAACCAGCTGGACGACTGGTAGGAATGTTCGTCGACGATCGGCAGACCCGCTTCGCGCGCGTACAGCCTCCTAAATCCTGACCGCTGGGGGCGGGACCGACGTGCCGACGACGACGATGTCCGATATGCGGCTTTGACGGCGTCGAAAATCTGCTGGAAGCGGTTTTTGAACACGTCGTCGATAAGATCCTCGTTGCCGATGCCGAGGTATTCGAGGCCGAACGGCTCGGGTGACCCATGGCGGCGCGCTTGGCGCCCCATTCGGTGGCGGTGCTGCCGTTGCAGAATTCGATGAGGTGGAGTACTTCATCGATGTAAGCGGGCATATCCTCCTGCGCCACCGGCACCGGGCTGGCTGGTGTTTTGGCAGCTCACGCCGGCGGGCAGCACCGGCAGCGGCTTGGCGCCGATAGTTTCACAGGCACAGGTATTCGTAGTAGCCGATGCGGAATGACTGGTGGTAGCCCCAGAGGTTGAAGTTGTGCGGACGGTGCTCGACCGGTCCGATGGTGCGGTCCCAGTGGTACATGTTGTCCATGCCGAGGCCGTGGGTGATGCAGCCGCCGGGGAATCGCATGAATCGTGGTTTGAGGTCGGCGAGCGCCTCCACCAGATCCGGGCGGAAATGCTTGAGACCGTGGTAGGTGGTGCGCGTGGCGCGACGATCGACGCCTTCGCCGGCGAAGGCCAGACGCAATGTGCCCTGTGTGCCACGCTCGAGCCGGCATCGCCGTGCTCAGGAACGAGGCTTGGTATGTCGTCCTTGCCGAGGCTGAGACGGTGATGGTGTTTTCGGCGATGATGCTGCCGTCGTCTCCGCGCAGCGAGACCGTCACCGGCATCGCGCTTTCCGATCGCACGCGCATCCGAGGCGGTGAAATCGTAGGTTTCTCCGGCGCGGAACACCATGCCGTCCCAGCCGGTGTTGTCCAGCGCGGCAGGGCATGGTCGACTTCCACCGTCGCGTAATGCGGGTTTTCGGTGGCAACGGTCATTGTCATGGATACCGAAGGCTGCGAACGAGCCTTCCGGCACGATTTTGCGCCAGAAGCTGTAGTTGCTCCAATCGATGGAGTCGGCGCGGTTGTATTCGAAGGCACCGTTCTGCACGAGGTCGGCGTTGAGGCCGCCGTCGCCGGAGTAGCTGATGTCTTCGAAGAAGATGCCCCACAGGTCGGTGCTGATGGCGCGCGCCCGCTTTGTCGAGTGTGGCGGTGAGTTTGTCGGTCATGGTGTGTCCTTGAATGGTGTTGGTTGTTGGGTTGAGATGGTGTTGAGGTATGTGCGATTGCACGGTTTGGCGTTCGTTTCGCGGCTATTCGCCGCCGGCTGGCGTCAGACGGGCTCAGTCGAGCGCGAACCAGAGGCAGCCGTGCGCAGGGATGGTGCCGCGGATGACGCGGTCCTCGCCTTCGATGCGGACGTCCGTCCGGATGCCGTCGGGCGATTGCGGAGCGTCGGCCCACAAATCGGTGAGCGTCCAGTCCGCGTTGCGTTGGTCGATGCCGACGAAGCTTTGCAGCTGGATGTTGCCCTGAGCTCGTACGGTTCGCTGCCGGTCCAGAAGATGCGCCGTAGTGGCCGGCATGTGCCGACGTGGTACCGTCGGCCCAGTCGGCGGTCGGCGGTCCATGCGATGAGCTCGCCGATGAAGGATTCCTCCACGTTCCATTCGGCGAACAGCCGTTCCCGGACGATTTCGCGGTTGCCGGACGAGCCGGCGGTCACTTCGCGCAGGGCCGGGTTGGCGAGCAGTGCGATGGTGTCAGCGTTGCTGGTAGGCAGATCGCCGCCGACCATCAACGGGGATCTGCCCATGCTCCACAGGGTGAGCAGTGTTTTCTGCTCGTCGCGGGTCAGTTTCGATTGGCGGTCATCGCCGCGTTCGGCGCGCAGGCCGATATGTCCGAGCGGCAGCATGTCGGCGTCGGCCCAATGGCCGGTGCGCTGCATCGGCGCCCATCGCGCGAGCCGGGGGAACTGCTGGTAGATGTCTTCCCAGCGGTCCCACAAATCGTCGGAGATGCGCCACATCTGCGAGACACCGCGGAGAAAATCGACATGGGTGCTGGCCACCCAGCCTCCCGGGGACAGCGATAGCGTCGGTCGGCCGTAGGCGGCTTCCGCGCGTTCGATGGCGTGATGGTAGGCCTCGATCTCCTCTGGGAAGAACGGGGTCTGCATGTCGTCGACCTTGAGGAAGTCGAGCCCCGAGGGAGGCGAGCAGGTCGACCTGTGCATACCTCTGGGCCTGCGCGCCGGCATCGCCCCGCTTGAGACCATAGTTGTCGTGATTCCATGCGCAAGTGTGCTCGGTGTCGGCAACGTCCTGCGCATGCAGCGCGGTGCTTTGACCGGCAGGTTCTCGTGCACAGCCTGTCTCGGAATGCCGCGCATCACGTGCACGCCGAGTTTGAGACCGAGCCGGTGCACCGCGTCGGCGAGCAGGCCGAATCTTTGCCGTCTGCCGCACTCGGGAAACGTTGCTCGTCGGGAATCTGCCGGCCATATGCATCGATGCACAACGGCGTGCCGTCGGAATAGCCATGTGCATGGGCGTTGGGGTCGAACCAGCCGGCGTCGATGACCAGCGTGTCCCAGCCG
>VOFL01000028.1_pt1 | contig 34453 bp, 24 predicted proteins | sample 5384111 | NCBI WGS metagenome assembly VOFL01 (sample SAMN12384731, study PRJNA508395) | synthetic metagenome | isolation source: mock microbial community "Gut Microbiome Whole cell Mix" consisting of 8.3%...
CCAAGTGTACCGAGAAGCCACTACACAACACGCGACACGCCGACCTTGCATACAGCGCCCAATCGTGTAATATATCCAACTGTTGCCAAACGGGCTGTAGCGCAGCTTGGTAGCGCGCTTCGTTCGGGACGAAGAGGCCGCGGGTTCAAATCCCGCCAGCCCGACAACTAAGGCGGAACTTCGGTTCCGCCTTTTTCTTTGCCTTTCCATCAAACCGACGCTTGGCACCGTCTCACCGTCGGTTTCGCGGGAATCGCAATATCGAACCGACGCTTGGCACCATCCAAGTGCTGGTTCGGCGGACAATCCAAAATAAGGAATCCCCATGAAGAGAAGCATTCTGGCGCTGGCCTCCGGCGCCTTCATCCTCGGCGCCGCCGAATTCGTGATGATGGGCATCCTGCCCCAGACGGCCACCGCCATGCATGTCAGCATTCCCGCGGCCGGCCATTACATCTCCGCATACGCCATCGGCGTGTGTGTGTCGGCACACTGATCCTGGTGTTCGGCCGCAAGGTGCCGCCGAAGCATCTCATCATCCTGTTCATGGCCATCGCGTTGGTCGGCAACACGCTCAGCGCCGTCTCCTTCTGCTCGCCGATGCTGCTGGTGGCGCGTTTCATTTCCGGCCTGCCGCATGGCGCGTTCTTCGGCACGGCCACGCTGATCGCCAAAACGCTTGCCGACAAGGGCAAGGAGGCGCAATCCGTGTCCATGATGGTGATGGGCCAGACGGTGGCCAACATGCTGGGCGTGCCCGCGGGAACGTTGCTCGCCGAGGCGATGTCCTGGCGGCTGGCGTTTGCGATTCTGGCCGCCTGGGCGCTTATGACGATCGTCGTGGTGATTTCGTGGGTGCCGTCCATCGATCCGATCAAGGACGCCGGCATCAAGGGGCAGTTCCGCTTCCTCACCCATCCCGGCCCGTGGCTGATTCTGCTGGCCGTGTTCTTCGGCAATTCGGGCATCTTCTGCTGGTGGAGCTACGTGTCGCCGTGGTTGCAGAAAACCGGCGGATGGTCGGCGACGATGGTGCCGATGCTGATGGTGCTCGCCGGCCTCGGCATGGTGGTCGGCGGCATCGTGGGCGGCAGGCTGACCGACCTGTGGAAGGCGGGCGCGACCGCGGCGCTATCGCACGGCATCGCCTTGTGCGGACTGTTGCTGGTCTTCCTGTTGCCTGGTAATCATGCGACCACCGCGTTGCTGACGTTCATCATCGGTTTCGCGCTGTTCTTCAATTCATCGCCACAGCAACTGCTGATGGTGCAGGCGGGCGAAGGCGGCGGCGAGCTGATTGCCGGTGCCGCCGTACAAATCGCCTTCAATTTCGGCAATGCGATCGGTTCCATCGTCGGCGGAGCGGCACTGACCGCGACGGCGATGAATTACCATTTCACCGGCATCGCAGGCGCGCCGATCAGCCTGCTCGCCGTCATCCTGCTGGTGCTCTACACCCGTCGCTACGAAGCCCGCGCCTAGCCCCATCCCAACCTTCCCATCCTTCTCCCCCAAATCCCATCTCAGCGTCGATCCCATCGCCCCCAATCCGCGAGACCGACGCTGAGGAGGGCCTAAGCGTCGGTTTGGCGGAAATCGCAATATCAAACCGACGGCTGGAGGACGCTCAGCGTCGGTTTGGCGGAAAGGTGCGGCGAAACCGACGGGTTTCCACATATCCACAGGTGGATTGTGGAGGGGATTATTGCGATTTTCCCCTGATTTCGTATTGTTTTACGGCACGGGAGCATTGACTCGCGGCGCAGGAATTGCGATCGTTCCGCGGATTCCCCATGATTCCGTGTTTTCCGCGCCACGTACGCCGAATACGACTAGAGTGGCGTACCGTGCGAAGCATTGTGAAACGAATTCTCGTCACCTGCGCGGCGACTACCGCGCTGGCGCTTCTTCTGACCATGGTCCTATGCGCGCTCGGCAATGCGATGGCGCCGAAATGGCAGGTCGAGCCGTTCACGGACCATATCACGCTCACCACGACCAATACCGCTATCCAAGCCGTTGACCAGGCCACAGGTGCCGTGCTCAAAACCCCGCAGGAGGGCGCGTACCGCACCAAGGAAACGCATATCACGGTCGCGTTGGACGGCAGCAAAACCGTGAATGCCATCGTTCGCGAGCCGCTCGACGCGCCGGCAGATCATCCCGCATGCCTGTTCCTGCACGGTTCGGGCACCGGCAAATCGTCGGAGGCGTTCGGCGACGTGGCGAACGCGATGGCGTCGGCCGGCATCACCACTCTCGTGCCGGACAAGCGGCTCGACAACTACACCATGCTGCACCGCGACTACGTGTCCAGCGCGCACGACTATGCGAAATCGCTGGAAATCCTGAGAAAATGGCCGGGCGTGAGCAGATCGGAAACCGGCATCTACGCCGAATCGGAAGGCACATGGATCGCCACCGTGCTGACGCAACAGCATCCGGATCTTGCCTTCGCCATCCTCACCTCTCCCCCGGTCGTTTCGGGCCGTCAGCAGATGACGCTCGCAGCCACCAATTATCTGACCGCCGCGGGCGCACCCGATGCCGTCAAGCAGCTTATTCCGCGCATCACCAGCCTTGGCACACAACGCATGGGACTCGCCTATGCGGATTTCGACGCGGCCAAATACCGCACATCGCTTACCATGCCGCTGCTTATCAACTATGGCGTCAAGGACACAGCCATGCCGGTCGAACAGGGCGCGCGGCTGCTGATCAAAGCCGCAAACCAGGCTGGCAATACGAATGTGACGCTGCGGTATTATGACGCGAACCATCAGCTTCGAACCGGTTCGAATCAGACGGTTCCGGGACTGCCGTTGGAACCGCATTACACGCACGATCTGGAGGATTGGATCAACGCGGTGACGAGCGGCACGGGTGCGAACGGCTGGGCAACGCCGATGATCGCCGGAACGCAGCCGAATCAGACGGTCGCGGCACCGCTGAAGACCCCGCCCGCGCTGGTGAAGTCGATGGGTGTGATTGTCGGCGCAATCGCGGTTTGCCTGCTCTGCGCGCTGCTGGCGATGTGCGGCGCGCCAATTCTGCTCATCGCCGGCTGGGTGCGCGAGCGCCGTGCGTCACGGCGGGTATCGCACGATTCGGCTTCGACGGAACCGGCGGAGCCAACGGATTCGACTTCAATGTTTTCAACGGATGCGACCACACCGACAGGTCCATCCACACAACCGAATGCGGCACGTCCAATCGCAATAACCGACCATCGATTCCCGGTCGGCATGCGCGTCGCACTGGCGCTCAACACCCTCCTTGCCGTCGGCACGACCGGCGTGTTCCTGGCGTATCTGGTCACCGTCATCATTGATGCGATCTCGTTGACCGACAATTCGGCGGCGCTTGCCAAGAACTGGCATGCCATCGTCATGCTCACATGGCTGAGCCTTGTCGCGTTCGCCTGGCTGTTGGCGGAAATCATCGTGGACGCGTGCCGTCGTCATGCTAGGAATCGCGCGATTGCAAGCATAGATGACGATGCGGATATGAATAATGGCCACGATGCCGCAGCCGGAAGCCGATGCGATATAGGAAAAGATGGAAAAGCATGCATCGGATCCGGCCATGTCATCGTGGCCACGTGTGTGGTGGTGTCGGCGGCGCTATCGTTGGCGCTGCTGGCTTTCTGGGGACTGTTCTGCTGACTGGCGTTCCCGTCGGCGCAGACGCACCGCGGCGACGACGGCCCAGACCACGGAAATGATGAGCAGCAGCGCGCCGAGACCGCCGACCACGTAGAAGAACAGCGTCGAGGGATTCGGCATCCACCGCCATGCGCCGATGGGCAGCAGGCACAGCATGGACATCAGGCCGATCAGGCAGAAGAACACGCCCAGCACGATGGTTCCGGTGCTTGGTCCGGACGGGCGGATTACCAGCTCGCCGTCCGTTTTGCCGATGCGCACTTGCTTGGAGGGGTCGACCGGCTCGGCTGATTTGGCTGGATCAGCCGATTTGACGGAACCGGTCGGACGTGCCGAACGGCCCGCAAAGCTTCCGCGCATGTCTTGTCCGGAGGTTTCCAGCGATTCGGCCTCGTCCTGCGATTCGAACTTCCTCTGCGCTTCCGGACCGCCGTCGAACGGCTTCTGGAACGATTCGGTCTTCGCCTCGCCCGGATCGTCGACGGCCGGCAGGGTTTCCGTGGGCTCGTCCGAGACCTCCGCGATTCCCATGACGTCGGTCAACGGCACTTCACGGGTTTTCTCGTCACTCATTTCGTTTCCTTTCCGCTGGCGCTTTTCCCGACGTTCTTTCCATCGACGCTGCCATGCGATTGGCCGCCCGTCGTTCCCACTGGCAGCTTGCTGTCGGACGTGTACTGCATGGTGACACTGCCGCCGACCGTTCCATCGACGTTGACATACAGATCCGGTTCCTCCGGAGCCTTGTCCGAATCGATCGACGGCCAATACCACTTGTTCTCGTAGATCGTTTTGAATGCCTTGTCGAGATCCGTGCCGGCGTATACCGAATCCTGCGAATCGTTCTCCGTATCCGAACCGGCATCGCCCGCATCATCATCGCCGGAATCGTCGAAATCGGTGGTGCCGTTGAGCGCCGGAACGCCCTTGTTCACGCCATGATGGCCGAGTCCCGAATCATCGTTCTCGTCGAGGGACAGGCCCATGAAGCCCGTGCCGTTGAAGAACGTAATCCCGTCCGGCCCTCCTATGTAATCCGTGACGTTGGTGTAGCCGTCGTCCGGATCGCTGACCGACCACTGGCATCCGTCCGGCAGCGTGACCACCACCTGGGCGTTCACCACCACCAGATTCAGCTTCCCTGTCGGACATGAGCTTTCGCCGTACGTGCCGTCGTTGAGCTTGACCTTGTGCTTGCCATGCGCTGCCGGATATCCGCTCAAATCGATGTCGAGCACATCGTTGGCGTAGTTCTTGCCGACCACCACCAGTCCCTGTTCGTATCGTTTCATCTGGGCGTCGCTGGTGTCGCTCCATGTCACGATGCCGGAGACCGTCGTGCGGTGGTAGTCATTCGACATCATCCAATCGCGGCTTTCCCATGCCACCGCACTCGTGCAGAACGTCATCACCACGGCCATGAACGCCGCGCACCATGCCAGCGGATGCAGGCCGCCGGTGCGACGGCCCATGCAACCAAGCACGACGATCACCACGCCGATTCCCAGGCAGATGCCGCCGCAGCACAGTGTGGCGAGACGCAGCACGCGCAAGGCGTAATCCCAATCAACCGGCATCGTAATGGCGTACCAGCCAGATCCGGCGATCGCCAGCAATGCCAAGCCAAGCGTCACCAGTACCAGCAGCGGTCCGGCTGGCTTGCGGCGGGCGCGTTTCGACTGCGGCGCCGCCACCGTCGGCGGAACGGTGAAGGTCGGCGGCACATTGGCCGTGGCAAACGCTGCAGGCGGGTTCACCGGCTGCTGAAACGTCTGGTATAGCGATTGGACGGGACGCGCGTACTGCTGGTAGCCGGAAGGCGCGGGACACGTCGGCTGCGGCATCGGCTGGCCTGGCGTGCCGGGCATGTTTGCAGTGGTGGCCGTGTTCGTGGACATCGGCTGCGGCATATATTGCGATTGCGCAGGCCGCACCGGCCGTCCCGGCTGAACGGGCTGAGCAGGCTGCCCAGGCCACGATCCGCCCTGCTGCGGCGGCTGCCAGCTCGCCGCATACGACTGGCGGTTCACCAGCAGCCAGAACACCAGCACGGCCACGCCGAACGCCAGCCATCCGGCGCCGGGCAGGCACAGCGCCACCGCGGCGCATACCAGCGCGCCCGCGCAGTTCCAATCCCAATGGCCGTTGACCAGCTCCTCGCACAGGATCCGGCCATCCGTCTCGTCCGGTAGCAGGAACCAAGCCAATGCGTAGAACGCCGCTCCGGCGCCGAACAGTAGCGAGGTGAGAATCACCAGCGCGCGGACCAGGGTGGCGTTCCATCCCAAGCGGCGCGCCACGCCGTCGCACACGCCTGCGATCCACCGGTTGCGGCCGCGCGTGATCCGGCTGGAGCGGATCCATGCGAAGAATCGATTGCCGCGATTCGGCTGCGGCTGATACATCGGCGGCCGTGGCTGCGATTGCGGTTCGGCAGAACCAGCGGCACTGCCGCCTTGCGGATTGTTGTTTGCGTTGCTCATATCTCCATTACAGCAATCCGCAGCCGTCATACGTATCGGGGAACACCCTGAATCTGCCCTGAACACCAGCTGAAAGCCCTGAATCGGCATCCCCGACAGGGCACAATGGAAGCATGAAGTCCTTAGCCAAACCGCGGTACACGCAGGAACAGTACGACCAGGCCAGCGCGGTCTACATGCGCTGGTGCTACGAACAGGCCCTGCGCGAAGGCCGTCCCGTGCCGTCCAAGCCGGCGCGACTGCCATTGCTGCGCCCGACGTACGGCCGCGAGGTCGCTGGCGTGGCCAAGGCCATCAGCATACATCTGGGCGTGTCCGTTCATCTCATCCGTTTCATTTTCGTGGTCACCACGTTTTTCTTCGGTGCGGGCGCGATCGCCTATATTTTTCTGTGGATCACCGTACCCGTCGGAGACCCGGTCCAGCAGGCGTACGTCATCGCCGGCAGCCAGCCCGTCGAGAACGCGCCGCTGTCCCACGGCAACGTGAGGAACGTAAGAAACCTAAGGAACGTCGGAAACGGCGGCGCGCAATCGCAAGACAGCGACGGCAACGCGGACGGCATGCAATCCGGCAGCGGAGCACAATCGTCCGAAAGCCTGGAACAGATGTTCGCCAACGCGCCGAGACCCGCGCTGCTGGCCATGGCGGGACTGCTTATGCTGGGCCTATGCGTGGCGATGGCGGCGAAAGGCATTGAAGGCACGCTGATTGTGCCGTTGCTGCTCGGCGTGGTCGGCGTCGGCGTCTCCTGGCTGCGGTTCAACGCGAAGGACGGCCAATTATGGACGATGCTCGGCGGCATCGCGGTCATTTTCGTCGCGTACGCGATCTACATCGCCACCCACGTGCGCATTATGCAGTCCGCACGGCACGCCACGTTCACCATGCTCGTCGCCGGTTTGGCGCTGCTTGTCGGCGTGTTGCTGGCGATTGTGCCGTGGATTATGACGCTGGTGCGTGATTTGGGCACGGAGCGCGCGCTGAAGGAGCGCGAGGAGGAGCGCGCCGACATGACCGCCCACCTGCACGACGGCGTGCTGCAGACGCTGGCGCTGATCCAGTTGCATGCCGATGACCAGCAGACCGTGTTTTCACTGGCGAGGCAGCAGGAACGCGAGTTGCGCGAATGGCTATATCAGGAGCGCACCACGTCGGATCGTTCCGTCAACGCCGGTTTGAAGCAGATCGCGGCGCATGTGGAGGACACGCATGGCAAGCCGATCGAGGTGGTGACGGTGGGCGACGCGCGGCCGAGCGCGCAGACCGACGCGTTGTTGGATGCCACGCAGCAGGCGCTCGTCAACGCCGTGACGCATGGCGGCGAACCGGTGTCCGTCTACTGCGAGGCCGGCGACAAGCTGGTGGAGGTGTTCGTACGCGACCATGGCGACGGCTTCGACGTCGACGCCATTCCAGCGAATCGCCTGGGCATCCGCGAGTCCATCATCGGACGTATCAAGCGCCGCGGCGGTACAGTGGAGATTGTGTCGAGGCCCGGCTGGGGCACGGAGGTGCGCATGCACATGCCGATTTCAGGAGCGGCGGAGGATGCGGACAGCGCTACGACCACCACAGCGGACGGCGATACGGGCGTGCAATCGGCGCAATGAACACGGCACATGCAGCAGGTGCGGCAATGAATCAATCGAACCAAGGAGCAGGAATGAGCGAGTGGGAACAGCGCATCAGAATCGCCGTCGTGGACGACCACGAAATGTTCCGTGCGGGCGTGATCGCCACGTTGCAGCCGCATTTCGACGTGGTCGGACAGGCCGCGGATGTGGAAGGATCGGTGGCGATGATCGCGCAGACCAAACCGGACGTGGTGCTGCTGGACGTGCATGTGCCGGGCGGCGAGGGCGGCGGCGGCACCGAAATCCTTACGAAATCACGGCCTTACTCCCCCAATACCGTGTTTCTTGCGCTGTCTGTTTCCGATTCGCCGCAGGACGTCGGTTCGGTGATTCGCGCCGGTGCGCAGGGATATGTGACGAAGACTATTTCCGGCGACGACCTGGTGTCCTCCATCAAGCAGGTGCATGAGGGCTACGCCGTGTTCTCGCCGAAATTGGCGGGATTCGTGCTGTCCGCCTTCCAGAACGGCCCGAGCGCGAACGGCGCGTTCGGCGGCCCGATCCACGATGACGAGCTGGACCGGCTGTCCAACCGCGAGCAGGAGGTCATGCGGCTGATCGCGCGCGGCTACACGTACAAGGAGGTGGCTTCGGAACTGTTCATCTCCATCAAGACCGTGGAGACCCATATGAGCTCGGTGCTGCGCAAACTGCAGCTGTCGAACCGTTCCGAGCTCACCCGTTGGGCCGCGGATCGACGGATTGTGTGACGTTGCCGCCACGACAACGACAATCGCCATAAACGGCATGGAAAAGGGCTTACCGAAAAATCCTTCGGTAAGCCCTTGATTGGTGCGGGCAGAGCGAGATTCGAACTCGCGGAGGCTTGCACCTCAACGGTTTTCAAGACCGTCTCTTTAGACCGCTCAGACATCTACCCTTTGCGCCTAACATCGCTGCTACGCACGAAACGCCAATATACCACAGTGCGCGGAAGTGCGACACCTGGCACAGCCTCCATCCCCGTCGCTTCCAACAGAAAACCGCACACGCATCTGCCCAGAACGACACAAACGGCACTGGGACCGTCCAACATACGAAAAGCGGCGCCGGCACAAATGCCAACGCCGCTTTCACGGATTCATATCAGACGCGAACGTCTTGGAAAATCAGGCTTCCCACTTGGTCGGCTCGATGACTTCCTTGCCGCCCATGTACGGACGCATGGCCTTCGGAATTTCGATGGAGCCGTCCTTCTGCTGGTGGTTCTCGAGAATGGCGACCAGCCAACGGGTGGTGGCCAGCGTGCCGTTCAGCGTGGAGACGGCGCGGGTGTTGCCATCCTCCATACGTTCGCGGATGTTCAGACGACGGGCCTGATACTCGGTGCAGTTGGAGGTGGAGGTCAGCTCACGGTAACGGCCCTGGGTCGGCACCCAAGCCTCGCAGTCGAACTTACGTGCCGCGGAGGAGCCCAGATCGCCGGCGGCGGTATCGATGATGCGGTACGGCACCTCGACCTTGCCGAGCATTTCCTGCTCCATGGCCAACAGGTGCTCATGCTCCTTGTAGGAGTCCTCCTGCTTGGCGTAGACGAACATCTCCACCTTGTCGAACTGGTGCACGCGGATGATGCCGGAGGTGTCCTTGCCTGCTGCGCCGGCTTCACGGCGGTAGCAGGAGCTCCAGCCGCAGTAGCGCAGCGGGCCGTTCTCAAGGTTCAGGATCTCGTTCTCGTGCATGCCGGCGAGCGCCACTTCGGAGGTGCCGACCAAATACTGGTCGTCCGGCTCGCGCAGGCGGTAGATTTCGTCGGCGTGGGAGTTGAGGAAGCCGGTGCCGCGCATTACTTCCGGACGCACCAGCGTCGGGGTGATGGCCAGGGTGAAGCCGTGTTCCTCGGCCTGGTCGACGGCCATGGTGAGCATGGCGATCTGCATGCGGGCCACCTGGCCGCGCAGGAAGTAGAAGCGGGAGCCGCCGACCTTCACGCCGCGCTCCATATCGATACCGGCCACGCCGCGGCCGAGCGTCAGGTGGTCCTTCGGCTCGAAGCCTTCGGCTGCGAAATCACGGATCTGGCCGACCTTCTTGACCACGACGTAGTCGTCCTCGCCACCTTCCGGAGCTTCCGGCTCGACGATGTTGGACAGCTTCCACATGGCGGTGGTGTATTCCTCGGCTGCGGCGTCGGCTGCGGCCTTGTATTCGGAGACCTTCTGGGAGAGTTCCTTGGTTGCGGCGATCAGCTTGGCCTTTTCGTCGGCGGGGGCGGCGGCGACCTTCTTGCCGATCTCCTTCTGCTGCGCGCGGGCAGCTTCGAATTCCTTCAGAGAGGAACGGCGAACCTCGTCGGAGCGCAGCACCTCGTCGACCAGTTCGACCGATTCGCCACGCTTACGCTGGGATTCCTTGACAACGTCAGCATGTTCACGAATGAATTGAATATCAAGCATGCTTCCCAGCCTAGTGCCGAAAGCAGACACTGACGCCATCGTTCTCATTTTTGGATATAACGTGAGGGAACGCCGAATTTTTCATGTCGAATTCGTCTTTTTGCGCAATCGCATAGACAATAGAGGCATGCCTATGCCAGTTATCGTCCTGCTCGTCATCATCGCCGTGGTCGCCGTATGCGCGGCCGCCTTCTTCGGATACCGCGCGTACAAGCACCGTACGCTCGCGGAGAAGCTTGACAAGCGTGACGATGACCAAGTGCATTACGCGTTCATAGTCAATCCTTCAAAGCCCCAGGCGGAACAGCGCAAGCAGCATATCAAGGAGTTCTGCGAGGCGAAGCATCTCACCCAGATCGAATTCATCGAAACGCAGCTCGACAAGGACGGTCGCGCCTGCGCGTTCGAAGCGTTGGACCATGGTGCCGATGTGGTGGTGGCTGTCGGCGGCGATGGCACGGTGCGTACCGTCGCGAGCGCGCTGTCGGGTACCGGGCATGCGCTGGGCATCGTGCCGATCGGCACCGGCAATCTGTTCGCCCGCAATATGGGCATTCCCGTGGACGATATCGATGCGGCGCTCACCGTGGCCACGTCGCACGGCTCCCGTCTGGTGGATGTGGGCCGTCTGACCCTTCTGGATGATGAGACCACCGACCACGGGCATGCGTTCCTCATCATCGCCGGCATCGGTTTCGACGCACTGATGATCGACGACACCGATCCGGAATTGAAGAAGAACATCAGCTGGCTGGCTTATTTCGTGTCGGGCGTGAAGAATCTGTTCGCCCCGAAGTACAAGGGCAATGTGACCATCACCAGCGCCGACGGCAGCACGCATTCCACGCGTGGTCTCACGTTCCGCACGTTCATGGCGGGCAATTGCGGCCAGATCCCCATGTTTTCGCTGATGCCCGAAGCTTCCTATGACGATGGCATCCTCGACTACGAGATCATCGACACGTCCGGCGGCCTGATCGGTTGGGCGAATCTGTTCGGCGACGTGCTGCACCAGACCATCACCGGCAAAGCTCAGCAGAGTCCGCTGTCCACGAACTCCACCGTCGACCAGGTACAGGGCGTCAGCGCGGAAATCACTTTGGAGAGGCCTGTTTTGGCGCAGGTGGATGGCGATATGCTGCCTGAAACGAAGCACATCCGTTTCAGCGTGGAACGTCAGGCCCTATGCGTGCGCGTGCCGGAGGCCGCTTCCGAAGATACCGGCATACTGGCGTTGAACGCGAATATGTCGGCTACGCCAACGAAACCGCAGCCGACCGAACAGGCAAGCGGGCAGCCGGCCGAACAGTCGAACGATTAGGAACCGTCAGGAATGCGCGGAACGGGCTGCTGAATATCGGAAGATACCGGAAACTCAGTCGACCTGCCGATTCACTCCGTTGGTCACGCGCGCCACATGCAGGGCAAGATAGGCGATTTCGGCTTCCGTAAGGTCGGAACCAAGACGCATCTTCACCACCACGGCAAGCTGCCTTGCGCACTGGCAAGCCTTCGGATATGAGGTTTTGATTGATTCGATGATTGGTTGCAGCTCATCGTCGAGCTGCTCATGCTGGTGGATGCGTACGAACAGGTAACGCAGATGCGTGATGAATCGCGCCACATTGACGCTGTCCTGCGCAAGCGTGATGCCGTACGCGCCTTCGATGACGGCGATCATCTGCTGGATGATGCCGGTCATGGTGTAGGTGGCGGACAGGTCGCCGCCGGAGAATCCGGCATTCACCAAATGCAAGGCGAGCGCCACCGCCTCACTGCGGGGCAACGCGCCACCCAAATACGTGTTCATCGCGTCGACCATCGCCACGCCTTTGGCGTATTCGTCGGCGTATAGGGAACGTACTTCCGCTTCGAGCGGATATTCGATGTTCTGTTTTCTTTGCGCGCGTTGTATCGCGCCGCAGATGTGGTCGGCGAGCGCCATGACCAGGGTTGGCTGCTTGTCTGCCTGTTCTTTCAGCCCCGTACGGTTCATGGCGTCCGTGACGAGTCTGATGATTTCGGGCGGGATCCCGGCCACTTGTTGCGCCATGTGGTCGGGATCCTTGCCATCGACGGGGATGAACCGACGGACGATCTTCGCGTCATCCACATGTTGTCCCGGCTTGGCTTGGAAGCCTATTCCACGGCCTGTGAGAATCACCTCACGATCACCGTCTCTAGCCAATACGACATTGTTGTTGAATACGCGAAGAACGTCCACGTCGACCCCTTTTTCGCCTCTGTGTGACAGGTTAGCGCTGGATGTCGATCACCTCGTCCCCTGCCTTGACGTCGATGCCGGTCTTCGGCGTGACGGAGGTGAGGGCGGCGGTGTTGAGCACCGTCATCAGCGTGGTGGTGCTGTATCCAGCGTCCTTCACTTTAGCAAAGTCGACGGAAACCAGCGGATCGCCGGCATTCACGCGCTCATCGGCCTTGACCTTGACGACAAAGCCCTCGCCGTTCATCTTCACGGTGTCGATGCCGACGTGCACGAGCACTTCCACACCGTCATCGGTTTTGATGCCGAAGGCGTGGCCGGTTTCGGCGACGGTCTGCAGCACGCCGGAGACCGGGGCCACGACCTCGCTGTCGGTCGGCTGGATGCCGACGCCTTCGCCGAGCGCGCGGGAGGCGAACACCGGATCGCCGGTTTCGTCCAGGGCGATCACGTGGCCGGCGACCGGAGCGTTCACCACGGTGGTCGCGGCGGCGGCAGCGGCCGGAGCTTCGGTCTTGGTGGCGGTAGCAGTCGCGGTGGCGGTGGTGGCAGCCGGAGCGGCTTCCTTGGCTTCGACCGCCGGAGCGGCGGCCTTCTGATCGGCGGCGGCGCGGGCCAGCACTTCAGCCTTCTGTTCCGGGGTGCGGTAGTCGAAGGTGATGATCAGGAAGAAGGAGGTCAGGAAGGAGACCGCGATGGACACCGCGTACACCCACATCTGGTCGAAGACCGGAATGGTCAGCAGCGAGGTGAAGGCGAAGGCGGTGGTGGTCACACCATGCACGGTCTGGCCGGCGGCGGTGACGGACGGGAAGAGCCAGCCGAGGACGGCAATGACGACGCCACCAAGGCCGCAGCCCACGAGCATGCGCTTGTAGACCAGCTTGTACCGCAGGTGGATGCCGTACAGGGACGGTTCGGAAACACCACCAAGCAGGCCGGCTGCGAGCGCGCCGAGAGCGGTCTGGCGCATGTCCTTGTCCTTGTCACGCACGGCGATGAAGAGCACGCCGGCGGTGGCACCGAAGCAGGCGAAGTTCCACACGCCCATCGGGCCCTGGATGAAGTCGTAGCCGAGCGTCTGGATGTTCATGAGCATCAGGGCGTTGAGCGGCCAGTGCAGGCCGAGCGGCACGAGGAACGGGTACAGCAGCGGGATGATGATGGCGAAGATGAACGGTGCATGGGTGTTCATCCAAGCCAGGCCGACGCCGAGGCCGTTGCCGACCCACACGCCGATCGGGCCGATGATGAAGGCGGTCAGCGCGCCGACGATGATCATGCAGAAGAACGGCACGAACACCAGCTGGACGCTTTCGGGAATGATCTTCTTCAATCCGTGGTAGACGAGGGCGAGCACGGCAGCCATGAGCAGCGGCACGAACACGTTGCCGCTGTAGTCGCTCAACGCCATCGGAATGCCGAAGATGTTGGCGGTGCAGGACTTGGTGCCCAGAGCCGCGTTCTCCACGCACGTGGTGGTCTTGGCGTCTATCAGGCTGGTGAACTGCGGGGTCATGAGGATGGCCATGATGGCGCCGCCCAGCCACGGATCGACCTTGAGCTTCTTGGAGGCGTTGTAGGCGACCATGATCGGCAGGAAGTAGAACACGCCCTTCCAGATGGCCTTGACGAACACCCAGCCGGCGGAGGCCTCGTCATTCGGAATGACGTTCAGTGAGATGAGCAGGTTGACCAGGGCGATGATGATGGAGGCGCCGAGCAGCACGCCCAGGATCGGGCGGAAGGAGTCGGCGAGATACTCGAAGAAGGAGTCCAGCCATGCCACCTTGCCGCGTGCCTTGGAACGGGCCTCGGCCTTGACGTCGGCGTTGCTCTTCTGGCCTTCGCCGGATGCGGAGGCGGCACCGGCGTTCGCCATTTCGGGCAGATGCATGATGTTTTCGTATACGGTGGCCACGCCGCCGCCGATGACGACCTGGAAACGGTCACCGCTTTGCGGGACCGCGCCAAGCACGCCCTTCATATGTTCGAGGGCGTTCTGGTCCACCTTGGACGCGTCCGCCAGCTCGAAGCGCAGTCGGGTGGCGCAATGCGTCAGACTGCGAACGTTTTCAGGTCCGCCGATCGCAGTGATGATCTGCGATGCGAGAGAGTCAGCCATCCTGATTCCTTTCTATTTCCTTCCGATGGGATTCGATGACGCAGCGCGGCTTTTTTGCAACAAAAAAAGACCCGGAACATGGCAAACCAATGCCACATTCCAGGTCTTGCGTCTAAAAATGTTGACTTGCAACCCTGCATGAGTCGAATTCGTTAGAAACGATACACTATCGGCGTGCGATGCGCAAATCGTCGGGCATCGGGACACTGAAACCCCAATTCCATACTGGAGACACGCCGAGACGTCAAAAAGAAAACGTATTCATCGCACATTGTGGGATGGCTTTCCGCGTTCCGCGCAAACTCGTGGCACAATGAAGGTATGGTTGCAAAAAATGCGGGAATGCCCGCCACCCCAGCAGATCTGATCAATGTCGACGAGGTCATTGGAAAGTACTATGACGTCGTCCCCGACCCGAACGTTCCGGAGCAGCGCGTCTCCTTCGGCACTTCCGGACACCGTGGTTCGTCCCTGAAGACCTCATTCAACGAGGCCCACATCGTGGCCATCACGCAGGCCATCGCCGAATACCGCAAGAAGGCCGGCGTCACCGGCCCGCTGTACATCGGCCGCGACACCCACGCCCTGTCCGAACCGGCTTGGAAGACCGCCATCGAAGTGCTCGTCGCCAACGGCGTGACCGTGCGCATCGACTCCCGTGACGACTTCACCCCGACCCCGGTCGTATCCCAGGCCATCCTGACCCACAACCGCGCCGCCGACGGCACCCAGCGCTTCACCGGCGAAGGCCTGGCCGACGGCATCGTCGTGACCCCGTCCCACAACCCGCCGACCGATGGCGGCTTCAAGTACGATCCGGTCACCGGCGGCCCGGCTCCGGCGGACGTCACCAACGCCATCGCCGACCGCGCCAACGAGCTGCTCGGCGATTTCAGGAACGTCAAGCGCGTGCCGTTCGAGCAGGCCGTCAAGTCCGATCTGGTCGAGCGTTTCGACTTCCGTGAGCACTATGTGGCCGATCTGGAGAACGTCATCGACTTCGACGTGATCCGCTCCTCCGGCGTACGCCTGGGCATCGACCCGCTCGGCGGCGCTTCGGTCAACTACTGGCCGCTGATGAACGAGAAGTTCAACCTGACCATCGACGTGGTGCGTCCGCAGGTCGACCCGACCTGGAGCTTCATGACCATCGACCATGATGGCAAGATCCGCATGGATCCGAGCTCCCCGTACGCGATGAAGGGTCTGGTCGATTCCCTCAACAACGGCGCTTGGGACAAGTACGATCTGGTCGGCGGCACCGATCCGGATGCCGACCGCCATGGCATCGTCTGCCCGAACTGGGGCGTCATGAACCCGAACCACTACATCGCCGTGTGCGTGGAGTATCTGTTCGGCGGCAATCGTCCGGGCTGGCCGGAAGGCGCCGGCATCGGCAAGACGCTGGTCTCCTCCTCCCTGATCGACCGCGTGGCCGCTTCCATCGACGCCAAGCTCGTTGAGGTTCCGGTCGGCTTCAAGTGGTTCGTGGACCCGCTGTTCAAGGGCGAGGTCGCGTTCGGCGGCGAGGAAAGCTCCGGCATGTCCTTCCTGCGTAAGGACGGCCGCGTGTGGACCACCGACAAGGACGGCCTGATTCCGGACCTGCTGGCCGCTGAGATCACCGCGAAGACCGGCAAGAACCCGGCCCAGCTGCACCAGGAGCAGGTGGAGCGTTTCGGCGAAAGCTGGTACAAGCGCGTCGATACCCCGACCACCCTCGAGCAGAAGCAGAAGTTCGCCAAGCTCACCGGCGACGACGTCGAGGCCACCCAGCTGGCCGGCGAGGACATCACCGCCAAGCTCACCGAGGCTCCGGGCAACCACGCCAAGATCGGCGGTCTGAAGGTCACCACCAAGGACAACTGGTTCGCCGCCCGTCCGTCCGGCACCGAGAACATCTACAAGGTGTACGCCGAGAGCTTCGAATCCCCTGAGGCTCTGGACAAGGTGCTCGCCGAGGCCACCGAGGTCGTGGACAAGGCTCTGGCCGAGTGATACGGCGTTCCGCCAAGTAATCAAGGCGTAGCGCGAAAAGACCCGTTCCGTATGGAGCGGGTCTTTTTCGTTGTCGATATCCGCCGTATGGCACGAAACGTGCTTTTCTGGCATGAAACGCAAGCTCCGCGGCACCCCGTATTTCCCTCTCCCGGTACGCTTGGAAGCAGAGCCGGAACGTCATCCGCGCAATCACGGCACAGCAAGGAGGGAACGTGCGCATCGCCATCGTCGAGGATCACCCTGCCGAACGCGAACTGATCGCCACCATGTGCGCGGAATACTTCAACGGCCGGAACGTCGGCGCAACCGCCGGCAGGAATGCCATGCAAACGGTCTGTGACGTTTTCCCCGACGCGAAATCGTTCATCGAAAGCTGGAAGAACAGCCGTTACGACCTGCTGCTGCTCGACTGTTATCTCAGCGACGAGAATCTGCCGCATGCCACCACCGGATTGGACATAGCGCGGCTGCTGCGCAATCAGAACGACGACTGCGCGATCGTCTTCATCACGTCCAGCACCGATTTCGCGGTGCTCGGCTACGAGGTGCAGGCGAGCGGTTATCTGCTCAAGCCCGTCAATCGCAAAACCTTCGAAGCCACCATGGAACGCGTCGAGGAGCAGCTGAAGGCAAAACCGCCGGTCACCCATCTGGCAAAGGCGCAGTCGCCCGGCACGGTGGATTCCAGCTGGCATGTGGCGTTCGGCAATCCGGCCGTGACCATGGACCGGCGGCTCATCGCATACGCCCTGTCCAACGCGCACTACGTGGAATTTACGTTCGCGGACGGCACCCAGACCAAAATCCGCACCAATTTCTCCGATGTGGACCGACGGCTCACCGTGTTCGACAACTTCTACCGCACCGCGCGAGGCGTGCTCGTCAACTTCGACTACGTGTCCGGCATCACCAACGCGCAGTTCGTCATGAAAGGCGGCAAACGCATTCCCATCACGAAAACGGCGGTGACCACCACCTGCCGCGCATACGCGGAATACACGTTCACCCGCATGCGTACGGAGGACTGACATGTTCGCACCACTCGGCGAAATCATCCGGAACGGCATCGCCCAAACCACCCCGTCAGGTCTGTTCTTCGCCATCGGAGAGCAGCTCAACGCGTTGTCCGGCCTGGCATTGTGCCTCATCATGGCATGGAGTCACATGGACAATCCACGCCGTAACGGCACACTGTTCATGTCCATCGGACTGGTCTGGTTCCTGCTATGCGGCGTGCTGTGCGGCACTCTGGGCATCCCATCACTGTGGACGGTCATTCCGACCGCGCCGCTTGTGCTGCTGGTCCTGCGATGGCTGACCGAACTGCCATGGCGGCAACTGTTGCTGATTGTGGCCACGGCTTCCTACATGGTGGCGATCGTCTACTATCTGTCGCTCGTCATCGATGTGGCCGTTCTTGGCGCGGATTCAACCAATCTCCGCGTCGGCTGGCCGGGACTGGTCAATCTGCTGCTGCTTGACGTCATCGCACTGGTCTCGCTTTGGCATCCGCTGCATGATTCGATTCCAGCCACATTCGATTCCCCATCCATCAGCAAAGGCTTCTGGCAGCTTATCTGGCTGTTTCCGTTCGTTTCGTCCGCGATTGTGGTGTGGTGCATGCCGGCGGACAATTCCACGCTGCTGGACTCGCATATGCTGGAAATCGCGTTCACCGTGGCGGTGGTCTATTCCTGTTTCATGGTGTTGGCGTATTTCCTCATCTGGTACATGATTCAGCAGTCGGACCGTCTGCTCGCGGCCCGCAGGCGACAGCATTATGAGGCTTTGCAGACGTTGCAGCTGCAACACATGAACGAGCGGATCCGTGAGGCGCGTCAGATCAAGCACAACGTGCGTCACCACATCCACTCACTGCAGGCGTTGGCCGCGGCTGAAGACATGGATGGCATCCGCTCATATCTGGATGAGATGTCCAAACACCGGCTGCTGCAACCGGCACCAATGCAGTATTGCGAGCATGCGTCGCTGAACGCGGTGCTTGTCTACTATTGCGATTGGGTCCGGCATTTGGGTGCGGATGTGGACGTCAAAGCGGCGGTGCCGCAATACATCAACATCAACAACGCGGAATTATGCTCCATGGTCGGCAATCTGCTGGAGAACGCCACGGAGGCCATCACCCAGCAAACGCAGGGCGAGAGGCGGCTCAAAGTGCGCATCCGGTATCGTTCCGGCCCTCCGGCGGCCCTGTTCATCACGGTGGACAACACGTACGGCGAAGCCGATACCAGCATCGAACAGATCGACGGCGATCTCGTCTCGACCAAACATGGTGGCACGGGGCTGGGCACCGCCACCGTACGAGAGACGGCCGAACGGCACCATGGCACGGCCTCCTTCGAGCACAGCGACGGCATGTTCCGCGCCTCCGTCATGCTGTGTCTCGGCGACTAATCGCATATGCCGTTGCCATGCGGTATCGATAGGCGATACCGCATGGCGGACGATGCGGTATGACGGGCAAACGGCGAGTCGCGCGGCTTTCGTAGGGTAGAAGCATGACGATTACGGTTTCAACAGACGGTTCCGCGCTTGGCAATCCGAATGGTCCGATGGGTTGGGCCTGGGCCGACCACGAGCCCGCGGCAGGCGGCAAGCCGGGGCACGAGCATGCCGGCGATTGCGATGCCGGCGGCGCGACGAACGGCACCAACCAGATCGGCGAATTATGCGCCGTGCTGGAGGCGTTGCGAGCGCATCCCGGTTCCGAAGACCTGGTGATCGAGACCGACTCGCAGTATGCGATCAACTGCTCCACCAAGTGGGTGCAGGGTTGGAAGCGCAACGGCTGGAAGAATTCGCAGAAGAAACCGGTGAAGAACGCCGATTTGATCCGCGCCATCGACAATGAGATCGCGCATAGGGCGGGGTCGGTGCGATTCGTGTGGGTCAAGGGTCATGCCGGCAACGCGGGCAACGAGAAAGTGGACGAGCTGGCACGCACGTATGCGGGCGATTGCCGTTCGCATGTGCGCGAAGGCTATCTGCCGTTGGAAGGATGGCAGTCGCTGCTGGCTTCCGAGTATTCGCGTGGCACCGATGTTCCCGAGGATGCGAGGATGCTGATGGATGGTGCGATCAGCGCCGCCGAATACCACATGGGACGCGGACAAGGCGATTCCGCCACGACCGGCACCGGCGATTCCGGTGCCGATACCGCCAATTCCAGCAACAGCACGAAGCCGCGTTCGATCGCCAGCATGCTGGCGGAGCCGGAAGGCGTTTCCCACGACCTTGCGGATTTCGGACAGACAACCGATGACGACGCAGATGATGCGGTGGAAACGACCGTGCTCGAGACCGAACCGGCGGAAACCACCACAATGCTTGAGACCGAAGCGACGAAGGTCATACCCGAATCCAGCTTCCCGGACGCGGGCGGTCCAGCCGAACCGGACGAATCCGGGAAAACGGACGAATCCGGTGAACCGCATCAATCCTATGCGCAGATGCTGGTCAAACCCGACTATTTTCCCCGTGAAGGCGACGAGAACGACAAGCCGGTGACTGGCAACGCGGACGGCACGGACACGGACAGCACGGCCGTACCGCAGAATGCGAACGAATCGCGCAGCGAATCGCAAGACGACGAAGAATCGGCACCGGAACAGGCAGCTTCATCGCAATCGCAGGATCTGCCGAAACTGCCGCATCGTCCAAGCCCATCGGGCCTGTCGGTGTCGGGTACGGTGCGGTTCACTCCCCCACCGGAATCCAGCCCGACCTTCGACGGCAATCCACGTCTCATCCGTGGGTATATCGCCGTGGAAGGCTATGTGATGGGTGACGGCACGCTGGTATTGGACGAGGCGCCGTTCGCGGTCAAACATAGCTGAGCGAGACATGTGGGGAGCCGCTTTACGCAAGCCGCTCCCCACATGTCATTTCATGCGCGTCTTTTTTTGCACGCCACCTCACGCAGGACCGTGAAACATTCCGTGAAAACTTTTCCGCAGTCCAAAACAGACACCTGCTCCCGCAACCAACCATTCGCGCCTTGAAAATCAACGCATCCGATAGTATGGAGACGGTCTTAACCCCATATCGAAGGAGGATCATGGACAAGGCACAGCAGGACGCGCTGAAGAAGGCGGCCGGCATCGAGGCTGCAAAGCTGATTCAGAACGGCATGATCGCAGGTCTGGGCACCGGCTCGACCGTGCGTTTCCTGGTCGACGAGCTCGGTCGTCGCGTCAAGGAGGAAGGCCTCGAGTTCACGGGCGTCACCACCTCCCGCCGCACCCAGGAGCAGGCCGAAGGCTACGGCATCAAGATCGTCAACATCGATGACGTCGACCATATCGACGTGACCATCGACGGCGCCGACGAGGTGGACAAGAACTTCAACGGCATCAAGGGCGGCGGTGCGGCTCTCCTGTGGGAGAAGATCGTGGCCACCAACTCCAACAAGATCGTGTGGATCGTGGACGAGTCCAAGGTCGTGGACACCATCGGCAAGTTCCCGCTGCCGGTCGAGGTGATTCCGTTCGGCGCAGGCCAGGTCGTCAAGAAGTTCGAGGCCAAGGGCTACAAGCCGGTGCTGCGTCTCGACGCGAACGGCGAGCCGGTGCGCACCGATGAGAACAACTATGTGGTGGATCTGCACCTCGAGCGCATCGACCACCCGCAGGAGCTCGCGCAGGACCTCATCACCACGGTCGGCGTGGTCGAGCACGGCCTGTTCCTGAACATGGTGGACCAGGTCATCGTCGGCGATCCGAACGGCCCGCGCGTGATGGACAACCCCAACAAGTGAGATCCTGACAGGCAGGCGTGTCGGCTGGTGTGGAATATACCGGCCGACACCGCCGCGCAGATAGCAAAAATCCCGCGACTCCGAAAGGAATCGCGGGATTTTGTTTGAGCGGACGCTTCACACGCGCCTGAAGACTACTTGCGCTGGTGGCGAGTCTTACGAAGCAGTTTACGATGCTTCTTCTTGCTCATGCGCTTGCGGCGCTTCTTGATGACCGAGCCCATCTCAGCCTCCGTTCCTTAAACTCAAAGGGTAAAAGTTTGCAACTTGCCCAATACTACACTGCTTCGGGGACGAATACGCGCGCAGACATTCATATGGTGGAAAATCACGTTTCGTTTTCCGCGTGATATTCCATCAGCCGGCCGCGATTCGCCATCGAGACGATTCCGTCGACGTTACAGGGGGAACTGCTGGTAGAAACGCTGGATGTCGTTCTTCGCGCCGGTGGCATAGAAAACCACCGTATCGTTGCGCCACACGGCAACGGCCTTGGTATCGTCGTCCGGATCGGCTTTGGCGCTGTAGGCGCCGGTCGTCTTGCCGGAAACCTTCACGTTGCCGCTTCCCAGCTCCTTGCCGGTCATGGCTTCAGCCAGCGTGTCGTACTGGGATTTCGCCTTGTCGCCGTCGTTCCACTGGCCCACTTCCAGCGTGACGTCCTGTCCTTTCTTGCCGGTGGAATACGTCAACGCGTATTCCTCGACGGGAGAGGTGCTGGACCACGTCGTGCTGGCGTCAGCCTTGGTACGCGCGTAATTCAATACGGAATCCGGCATGGCCTTGAGCAGCTCGCTGGCCCCGTCGGGCAATGCCACGGCATCGATCGACGGTTTGGCGGGCTCCGTCTTGTCGCCGTCCGTACCGTTCGAAGTGGAAGCCTGCTGGCTCGTCTGACCGGCCTGACCGGCCTGTCCGTTCTTGTTCAAGGCCCAACCAGGCCACACAAATGCGGAAATCAAAGCAAGCACAACCACAAGCGCGGCTGCTACGACGGCGGCAATCAATTTGCCATGCGAAGAGGAATTCTGCGTATCAGACATGCTTGTCATTCTTTCACAGCCATAAGACGCGCAACCATCCCCTCGAAGTCATGGAATCCAGTTCCCGAAACGGTTTTCAGCGCAATGTCTGTGCAACGAGTACGCCACCCGCGAACGTCTTGTCCCAAAACCTCCGTATTGTCGGCGATATGGCAAAGACGTCCTCGCAATTCCTCTGTTCCGAATGCGGCTGGAGCGGCCCGAAGTGGCTCGGCCGCTGCCCCGAATGCGGTCAATGGGGCACCATTGAGGAATTCCATGAAGCCCGTCCCGCGGCAGGCTCGCGTACCGCGGCTCCGGGACGGACCTCGCGCACGCAATCGCATCCGGTCGCATCGTCCGCGGCGAGGCCGATCACCGACATAGGCACGGAGAACATCTCCAGAATCGCCACAGGATTTTCGGAATTCGACCGCGTGCTCGGCGGTGGCATCGTGCCGGGATCGGTCACGCTGATCGCAGGAGAGCCGGGCATCGGCAAATCGACATTGCTGCTGGAAACCGCCGGCAATGTGGCGAGGCTGACGGCGTTCGCCACCGAGCGCAATACCGTACTGTATATTTCCGGCGAGGAATCGCAGGCGCAGGTCCGCATGCGCGCGTCGCGCATCGGCGCCATGGAGCCGAATCTACTGCTCGCCTCCACCACGGATCTGTCCACGGTGTTGGGGCTTATCGAACAGTTCAAGCCGGCGTTGGCCATCGTCGATTCGGCGCAGACCATCGTCTCGCAGGACGTCGATGGCATCTCCGGCGGATCCACGCAGGTGCGCGAAGTGGCGAGCGCGCTGATTGACACCGCCAAAACCCTTGATATTCCAGTGCTTTTGGTGGGTCATGTCACCAAGGATGGTTCGATCGCAGGTCCACGTACGTTGGAGCATCTGGTGGATGTGGTCTGTCAGTTCGAAGGCGATGCCGAAACCGCGTTGCGTATGCTGCGTGCAGTGAAGAACCGTTTCGGACCGACCGATGAGGTCGGCTGTTTCGATATGAGCGGCGAGGGCATTGAGGAGGTGACCGATCCGTCCGGCCTGTTCCTATCAACCGGCAATGGTTCTGCGGCGACGCAGGTGGATGGCACGTGCGTGACGTTCACGTTGGATGGGCATCGCAGTCTGCCGATTGAAGTGCAGGCGCTGGTCACCAAGTCGGTGCTGCCGACGCCACGTCGTGCGGCGAACGGTGTGGACTCCAACCGTATCGCCATGCTGGTGGCGGTGTTATATCGTCACGGTGGCATCAATCTGCTGGCCAACGACCTGTACATTTCCACAATCGCCGGCGGTCAGGCGCGTGAGCCGGGTTGCGATCTGGCGATTGTGGCCGCGTTGGCGAGCGCTGCGAAATCGAAACCGATTCCCCGCACGACGTGCGCGATCGGCGAGATTTCGTTGACCGGGCAGGTGCGCCCGGTGCCGAGACTGGAATATCGGCTTCGTGAGGCGGCGCGTCTTGGTTTCACCACCGCCGTTGTGCCGACGCTGCGCAAGAACGTCGCCGTGCCGGGAATGGGCGTGGTGCAGGCGGATACGTTGCAGGACGCGTTGGCCGCGATTCTGCGATAGGTCGCCGATGCCCAAACGGCATCGCCATCCGCTTTTTGCAACCCGGGAAAGCCCGTTTGGGTAACAAAACACGGATGGCGTCAATGATTCGCGTCAATCGAACCAATCAAATCAATCGAACCGATCCGTCTCAAGCGGTGAGGCGCTTCGTCTCCTCGACGTTGCGTTTCAGCTCGACCACCAGATCGTCGGCCGAATCGAATTTGATCTGCGGGCGCAGGAATCCAGCGAATTCCACGCGCGCCTGATGGCCGTACAGGTCCAACCAGTCATCGGTGATGGCGTAGGCTTCCACCACGCGTTCGGCGTCACCGTCCTCGTTGAACGTCGGCTTGGTGCCGATGGAGATGGCCGCCGGCCAGCGGTGTGGCGACTGCATGTCCACGCGCGCGTTGACGGACGAAGCATCATACTGCTGCGATACGCCGTCGGCCGGCTTCTCCCCGGCTTCTTCGCCACCGTCAGCGGACTTCTCCCCCAAATCGACCAGCCAGCCGGCGTACACGCCGTCCACCGGCAGGTATCCGGCGACGTTCTCGCTCAGATTGGCGGTCGGGAATCCGATGGTGCGGCCGCGTTCCTCGCCATGCACCACGGTGCCTTCCACGGCATGCGCGTGGCCGAGTATCGCGTCTGCGTCCTTGATACGGCCTTGGCTCAGCAGATAGCGCACATTGGTGGAGCTCCACGTGCGCACCTCCTTGGCCTGATGCTTCTTGCTCCATGCGCGTCGTTCGGCCTTGGAAGCCCCCTCCAGAGGGTCGGAAGGCTCGCCGGGTTCGGACGGCATCACCGGCTTCGCATTGACCGGCACTCGGGTCAGCCCCGGACCGAAATCGTCCACGACCTCCAGCTGGAACACGCCGGTGGCGAGCGCCAGATTCTCAATGGCCTTCACGTTTCCGGCGCGGTTCGCGCCCATGGCGGCGTCGGAGCCGAGCACCAGCGTGCGCATGCCGAGTTTGCCGACCATCTGGCCAAGGAAGAAGCGATATGATTTCGCGGCGAATGCCATGGTGTAGCGCACGATGAGCGTGTAGTCCACGCCGATGGCGTCGATGGCGCGCAGCCGTTCGTTCACACTGGTCAGCGCCTGCGTGTCAGGCGTGCCTGCGGGCGGTTCCTGACCGTCATGTTTGGCGGCGTAAGCGTGCACCAGCGCGGGACGCGGGTCGAACAGCACCACCACGGAGAACGCCTGCTCCTGTTCGGCGAGTTCGGCCACACGGCGGATGACCGCCTGATGTCCCTGATGCATGCCGTCGAATGAGCCGATGGTCACCACGGACTTCTTGTCGTTGCTCAGGGTCGGCCAATCCACCATGCCGCTGGCATCGGGGGTAAGCGTGATCGTCTTCATGTGTCCTTCTTTGCGTATTGTCCGTGTGTTTGTCGTGTTCGTATTGCGTGCCGGCCGGTCTTGATTGTTTCAGTTGAAGACCGCGACCGGCTTGGTCTCGCCACGTTTGGCGCGTTCCACGATCGCCACCAGATCGTTGGTTTCGGGAACGTACGCGGCCATGGTCGTATGGATGTCGTGGGCGATTCTACGGCCGAACCGCAGGTCCGTCGCCTCCTGTTCGGTGACGGGAAGCATGTCCATGGAAGCGGCCGCGCTGGCGACCAGGTCGAGTGCGTGGTCAACGGCATGCTCGGCATCGTCAAGCACCGCACGGTTGCGTGTCACTTCGATGCCTTCGCGGTTGGTGAAGGTTTTGGCTTCCGTATGGGCGGTCATGACGTTTGGCATGTTCACCGAGAAACGCCCGACGCGGATGCGGCGCAGCATGGTCAGATGGCCGCCGAGGCCGAGTTCGGCGCCCAGATCGCGGCCGAGTGCGCGGATGTAGGTGCCGGCCGAGCAGGTCACGGTCACGTCGAGTTCCATGACTGGCTGCATGTTCGGTTCGTTTTGCCCGTCGGTTTCGGCATGCCAGGATTCCTCCGGGGCGATTTCGATGGCATCGGCAAGCGGTGATCCCGCGCATGTGGTCGAAGCATAGCCGTATCGCACTGCCGAAACGCTGAATTCCGAGATGGTCACCGGACGAGCCTTGAGGTCCACATCCTTGCCTTCTCGGGCCAGATCATAGGCGCGCTGGCCGTTGATTTTGATGGCTGAATAGGAGTTCGGCACCTGCTCGATGCGCCCGGTGAAATGATGGGCGATGACGTCTTCAACGGTCTGTCGTGAAGGGAATTCGGCGATAGTTCCCTCCCCCGGCAGCAGTTCGCCGTCGGCGTCGTCCGTGGTGGTGCGCTGGCCGAGTCTGATGGTGGCCAGGTAGGTTTTGTCGTGGTCGACGATGTAGTTGAGCAGACGTGTGGCGTTGCCGAAGCCGACCACCAGCACGCCGGTGGCCATCGGGTCGAGCGTGCCGGCATGGCCGACGCGTTTCATGTGCAGGGCGCCACGCACCGCCGCGACCACATCGTGGCTGGTGACGCCCTGCGGCTTGTCGATGACCAGCAGACCGGAGTTGTCAGGCTTCGTCGTCATCGTCCCAATCCTCGACCTCGACATCGTCATCATCGTCGAAGTCGTCATCATCGGGCTCGTCGTGCTTGTACGGATCGGCGTCGCCGGCGTATTGCGCGTTGGCGCGGGACTTGGCGAGTTCTTCGTCGCGCTTGTGTGCGAGCGCGAGGATGTCCTCGATCTCATGGGCCTCGCCCGGCACTTCGTCGAAGATGAATTCCAGTTGCGGGGTGAGTCGCAGTCCGGCCTTGGTGCCTACCAGGGAACGCAGGCGTCCTTTGGCCTGGTTCAGGGCCTGCTGCGCGCGGCGGCGTTCGCCCTGCTCGTGTCCTTCGTGGCCGAGCTGGGTCCAGTAGACTTTCGCGATCTGCAGATCGTTGGTGACGCGCACTTCGGTGATGGTCACGTTGGCCAGTCGCTTGTCGTGCAGCTGCGCCTCCATGGACGATGCGATCACACGCTGAATCAACGCCGCGATGCGCGCGGCGCGGGGATTGGTTCCTGCCATTGCTGTCCTTTTGGTGAAAAGTTCTTGTTGTATCACGGAACGCCCGCAGTCGTGAACCGGCTGTGGGCGTTCCTTACCTAGTTATCGATGCGAAGCTCGAAGCACTCGGCTACTTACGCTCGATTTCCTGCATTTCGAAGGTCTCGATGATATCGCCGATCTCGATGTCGTTGAAGGTGCCGAGGTTGATGCCAGCCTCGTAGCCTTCCTTGACGGAGGTGACGTCGTCCTTGAAACGACGCAGCGAGGAGATCTCGAGGTCGTTGACGGTGGCGATGCCGTTGCGCAGGATACGGCACTTCGTACCACGCTTGACCTCGCCGTCCTGAACCATGACGCCGGCGATGTTGCCGAACTTGGAGGAGCGGAAGATCTCGCGGATCTCGGAGTGGGAGGTGACGACCTCTTCGTATTCCGGCTTGAGCATGCCCTTGAGGGATGCTTCGATGTCCTCGATGGCCTTGTAGATGATCGAGTAGTACTTGATCTCCACACCTTCGCGTTCGGCCAGATCCGCCACCTGGCGGTTCGGACGGACGTTGAAGCCGATGATGACGGCCTTGTCGACGGTGGCCAGGTTGACGTCGTTCTGGGTGATGGCGCCGACGCCGCGGTGGATCACCTGGATGCCGACCTCGTCGGACACCTCGATCTTCATCAAGGAATCTTCCAGAGCCTCGACGGAACCGGAGGAATCGCCCTTGATGACGATGTTGAGCATATCCACCTCGGACTTGGCGAACTGCTCCTTGAGGCTTTCGAGGGAAACGACCTTGCGGCGCTTGGCCAGCTGGGCCGCACGCTCGGTGGCCTGACGCTTCTCGGCGATCTGACGTGCGGTACGGTCGTCGGAGGCCACCAGGAACAGGTCGCCTGCGGTCGGCACGGAGGTCAGACCCAGCACCTGCACCGGGGTGGACGGACCGGCTTCCTGCATGTGGTTGCCGTTCTCGTCGAGCATGGCGCGGACACGACCGTAGGAGGTGCCGGCAACGATGGCATCGCCGATGTGGAGGGTACCGGACTGCACCAGCACGGTAGCCACGGCGCCACGGCCCTTGTCAAGTCGGGCTTCGACGGTGGCGCCACGGGCGTCCATATCCGGGTTGGCGCGCAGGTCGAGCTCGGCGTCGGCGGTGAGCAGCACCGCTTCGAGCAGCTTGTCGACGTTGGTGCCCTGCTTCGCGGAGATGTCGACGAACATGGTGTTGCCGCCGTATTCTTCCGGAACCAGACCGTATTCGGTGAGCTGGCCGCGGACCTTGTCCGGGTTGGCGCCCGGCTTATCGATCTTGTTGACGGCCACCACGATCGGCACATGCGCGGCCTGGGCGTGGTTGATGGCTTCCACGGTCTGCGGCATGACGCCGTCGTCGGCGGCGACCACGAGGATCGCGACGTCGGTGAGTTCGGCGCCACGGGCACGCATTGCGGTGAAGGCTTCGTGGCCCGGGGTATCGAGGAACGTGATCTTGCGCGGCTCGCCCTCAAGGTTGACGGTCACCTGGTATGCGCCGATGCGCTGGGTGATGCCGCCGGCTTCGCCTTCGATGACGTTGGTGCGGCGGATGGTGTCGAGCAGTCGGGTCTTACCGTGGTCGACATGGCCCATGACGGTGACGACCGGCGGACGCGGCTTCAGATCCCCGTCCTCCTGCAGTTCCTCTTCGTCCAGGTTGATGTCGAACTGCTGCAGCAGCTCCTTGTCTTCCTCTTCGGCGGACACGATCTTGATGTTCCAGCCGATTTCCTCGCCGAGGATCTGGAACGTGGCCTCATCCAGGGACTGGGTGGCCGTGGCCATTTCACCAAGGTGGAACAGCACGGTGACCAGCGCCGCCGGATTGACGTTGATCTTCTCGGCCAGATCGGCGAGGGACGCGCCCTGACGCAGACGGACTTCCTGCCCGTTGCCGGTCGGAATGCGCACGCCGCCGATGACCGGAGCCTTCATCTCCTGGAATTCCTGACGCTTCGCCAGACGGTTCTTACGCGCCTTCGAGGACTTGCCTCCCTGACGTCCGAACGCGCCTGCAGCGCCGCCGCGGCCGCGGCCACCACGTGCCGGACCATTGCTCGGAGCGCTGTTGCCGCCCTGGAAACCGCCGCCATTGCCGCCGAAACGATTGCCGCCGCCGGCGGGACGCTGGCCGCCGCCCTGACCCGGACGATGCTGGCCCCACTGGCCCGGCTTCGCGCCGCCCTGACCCGGACGACCACGGAAGCCGCCACGCTGGCCGCCGCCCTGACCCGGACGGCCGCCACGACGTCCTTCGCCATTGTTGACGCTCGGACGGTTCATCGGATGCGGACGCGGAATATCACCCGGAGTCGGGGTGTGCATGCCCTGCTTGCGGCTGAACGGATTGTTGCCCGGGCGCGGTCCCGGGGTGTGCGGCTTCGCGCCGTTGGCGTTGTTGCCGCCCTGCGGGGCGTTGCCATGCTGGGGGCGAGCTCCCGGAACGGCCGTCGGGCGACCGGACTGGCGGCGGTCTCCACCCTGCGGACGCGGGGCGTTGCCGTTAGGACGATTGCCATGCTGGCGGGATTCGCCTGGACGCGGCGCGCGATGACCCGGCTTCGGGGCATCGGACTTGGAAGCGGCATGACGCGGCTTCGGCGCTGCGGGGGCAGCCGGCTTCGGTGCTGACGGAGCGGCCGGCTTTGGCATGGAATGAGATGCCGGTTCGGCAGGCTTCTTGGCCGTATGGCCCGGCTTCTTGGAATCAGATGCGTTGCCCTGTCCGCTGGACGCGAATGCGTTCCTCAGCTTGCGTGCAACGGGAGGTTCAACGGTAGACGATGCGGACTTCACGAATTCGCCCATCGCCTCAAGTTTGCTTAAAACGGTTTTGCTGTCAACGCCAAGTTCCTTGGCAAGTTCATATACGCGTGCTTTCGGCACTCAATTCTCCTATCTTGGGCCGCGCGCATACGGGCGCGACCGCTACTGATTCACGGCGAGCTTGTTCCTTCTCATCGTGCAACCATGTTCGTGATACCTCGTCTTTTCCCTGGGCATGACAGCATGGCCGTCACGCTTTGGATTGTCGAGTCCAGCATACTCAAGCCCGTGGATTGTACGTCCACGGGCTTGTTGTCTACCGGAAGTGTTGTTTATTCCTCGGTTTCCCCATCGGAATGGTCCGCCGATTCGGCCATCTTCTTGGCATGCGCCTCAGCGGATTCGATGCCGATCTTCCAGCCGGTCAGCTTGGCCGCAAGACGTGCGTTCTGGCCTTCCTTGCCGATAGCCAGGGACAGCTGGTCATCGTGGATGAAGGCGATGGCCGTCTTGTTCTTCTCGCTGATCACCTGCACACCGGTGGCGACGGCCGGAGACAGCGCCGCGGCGACGAATTTCGCCGGATCCGCGGACCAGTCGACGATATCGATTTTCTCAGGACCGAGGTTCTCCATGACGGCGCGCACTCGGGCTCCGCCGGGGCCGATCAGCGCGCCCTTCGGGTTGACGCCTTCGGTGTTGGCACGGACGGCGATCTTGGTGCGGGCGCCCGCCTCGCGGGCGATGGCCATAATCGACACGGCTCCCGAAACCAGTTCCGGAACCTCACGTTCGAACAGGCGGCGGACCAGCTCCGGATGGGAACGGGACACCACGATTTCCGGGCCCTTCAGACCACGGGCCACGTTCACCACGTACACGCGGATACGTTCGCCGTGACGGTAGCGTTCGCCGGGCACCTGCTCGCGGCGCGGCAGCAGGGCTTCGACGTCGCCGACGGCCACGTGCACGTTGGATGTGTCCTTGACGTCCTGCTGCACGATGCCGGTGATGAGCTTGCCCTTCTGACCGGAGAACGCGCCGAACACCTTGTCATCCTCGGCCTTGCGGAACAGCTGGCTGATCACCTGACGAGCGGTCGCAGCGGCCAGTCGGCCGAAATCGTGCGGAGTGTCGTCGTATTCCTCGCCCAGAGTCGGCGCGGGATGGGGATCGTCTTCAGTCGGCTCGCCAGGAATCTCGTCCTGGGCCCATACGGTGAAGCTTCCCGCACGCGGATCAAGCTCGACGCGAGCGTGCTTCGCAGCGTGAGGGGTTTTCAGATATGCCAGTCGCAATGCTTCCGAGAGTGCGGCATCCAGCGTCTCGGGATCAATTCCCTGCCCAGCGGCGAGCTGGTGCATTCCTGCCAGGTCCAGTTCCATATTTCCAAGACCTCCTATATGAAGTTATTCCGAGCGCATGGCCCAATGGTCACAGTCAGATATTAGTCTAATGATTCATGCAGACACGTACCCCTTCTTTCCGCTCGGTTTCTTTTATCGCGAAACGCGTCTGCGCATTGCTTTGCACCGCTATCCTCATGCCGGCGCTGACGGCATGCTCCATGCCCAGGATCGCAGGCAGGGCTGAAGCCGAACAACGGCAAAGCCCGTGCGAGAAGGCCTATTTCGATGCCACCGCCGATAACAAGATCGCACACGACCAGCATCAGCACATCATCCGCCGCTATTTCTCGGCGCAGCAGGCGGTCTCCGCATGGACGAACACCGCGGCGCAATGTCCGGCGCGTTTTGCCGAAGGCACGTTGCGCAGCGCGCAGGCACGTCATATGGCTCGCGCACTGGGCGATCAACTGTCGGTGGCCGTCGCGCCGATCACGCTGTCGCGTTTTGACGATGTCGAATCGCTTGACGTCGATTCCAAGTCCCTTGCCACCGCCGCGCAGGACGAAGACCGTGCCGGATTCGCCATGGAAGTGCTGGCGGCCCGCAACAGCGGCCATGCGACGCTGGATATCAGCGATCGTCATAAGACCACATCGCAACGGTTCGCATCCTTCTCGGGCGCCATTGACGATCGTAGGAAAACGTACGAGGCCACCGCCTTGCTCGCCCACCCCGACACGATGCTCGATTCCGCCACCGGCCTTACGGCACCGACCGACGCCACCATCGAAATGAACTGCGCGCGAAGCGAGATAACGGCAATCGCCGGAAGCTCCAATGCCGCGAACGATCATTCCCAGTCACGCGTCACCAATGCAAAACAGTCGACGGATTCGCGAGCGCAATCCCTGGGCGTGCTTGCCGGTCTGATTGCGGACCGTGTCGAATTGGCGCTTGATTGGGGCTATCCTTCCTTCGACGAAGCGCTGTTCGCCTAAGGACGCACAGTCGGGCGCAAATCAAGACACGCCGGAAATCACACCGTTGCAGCCAGTCCGATTTGACAATCGCCACCACTGTGGCACAATTATCAAGTTGCTTGTTTTCAGGTGACGAATGGATAAGTGTCCGAGCGGTCTAAGGAGCACGCCTCGAAAGCGTGTGAGGGCGAACCCCTCCGCGAGTTCGAATCTCGCCTTATCCGCATGCAATGAAGGTTGAAACAATGGCGTTTCGGCCTTTTTGTTTATCTGCTTTGCATCTGCCGAAATACGGAATCCGGCATCGAGAAAACGTCGGGGAATCAGTATCCCTGCTCGTGCACGGAAGCGTTGACCCACTGGTCCTGCTTGACGTCGCAGCCGGAGAAGATGCCGATGTCGAGCATGCAGTCGCGGTAATCGCGGCCATGGGCGATGGTGATGTAGTTGTCGTCGACCATACGGTTGTGTGTGGGGTCCAAACCGACCCAACGTCCATCATGGTAGATTTCGACCCATGCGTGCGTGGCGCCCTCGCCGCCGAGCAATCCCGCGATGTATCGGGCAGTGAGTCCGACGTGCCGGCACACGGACAGCATGACGTGCGCGTAATCCTGGCATACGCCCTTGCGTTGAGCGAACGCTTCCTCGGCGGTGGTGCGGATGGTGGTGGAGGCCGGCGTGTAGACGAACGTTTTGAACACCTCGTCCATCACCTCACGGGCTTGGTCGATCGGCGTGCAGTCGGCAGGCAGGGACACGATGCGTTCATGGCAGATGCCGATCAACGCTTCGATGGCCGGCCCCGGCACTGTCAACGCCGAATTGAAGCGGTACAGCGGCTTGTAGATTTCGGATTTGATATGCGCGTTGTCCACGAAGGCGATGCCGGTCACCGAGTAGTTGAACATGGTGTGCGGTTCGGGAATGAATCCGGTCATCACCACGGAATCGAAGGAATCGATGGTGGTTTCGAGTTCCACATCCGGTTCGATTTTGACTGCCACGTCGATCACCTGCTGGCGTGGGCCGGTGGCTGGAATGCAGCGCAGTTGGAAGCGATGGTCGGTCACGGGCGAGCTGAATGAGAGCTTCATCTCATAGTCAAACACCAGTTTCTTCACATCGTCTCCTCAGCGATTATTGTCGTTCCTTCGGCGTTTTCCACGCCGTGGGCCTTGTTCTAGCCGTTATACACGCACCGTGCGATGGCTGTGGCACGTATTCTTCACAGTCGCGCGGCGTCCATGTCCATCGTGTTGAGCATGCCCAGATCCTTCAGATCCTTCGTGGAGATGCGCCCATCGAAATCTTTCAGCAGCATCCCCAGTTTTTCCGCAAGCTCCGCATATCCCCGCTGCGGCAGCTGGCCGACCAGCCAGCGCAATCCTTCGGCGAAGCATTGCGGTACCGGCAGACCGTTCAACGGCAGGATGTAGCTGCCCAGTTTGGCGAGCGGCGCCTTGAGCTCTTCCACGGAATATCCGAATCGTGTGTACAGATCCAGACGTTCCAGATATTTGCCCACGAAAATGAACGATTTCAGAGTCGGTTCGACGGGGGAATTCTCCACACCTCCCCAGAAGGCGAGCATGTTGTCCGCGATGTCGCGGTGTTTGAAGATATCCGCGTCCGTGCCGCCGTATTCGGATGCCTCCACTATGGAGCTCATGGCCAACTCCACCTGCTGCAACGAGCGAGAACCAAGTTCGGGGCGCAGAATCACCGCGTTGTTGAACGCGTAGACGATGGCGCTGCGTACGGAATCCGGATTCTTCTCGTCGTACAGGAAGCTGTGGATGAACGCGTCGAAATCCTCGAAATCCTCCGGCAGGTCGAGCGCGCGGGCGAACGGTCGGAACGCGTCCACATCCGTGTCCATCACACGGTCGTAGAAGGGGAAGAATTGGCTCAGCGTGGTGAATACGCGTTCCGTGTAGCGGCCGAGCCAGAACAGGTTGTCGGCCTTCGACGCGGTGACGAGTGCCAGCGAGTGCTTGCGGGACTGTTCCAGCACGCGCACGACCTCCGAGCCGGGTGCGTAATCATGCTCCACGCCGGTCTCTTTGGCCAGTACCCAGGTGTCCTTGAAACCGCCGCCCTGTGATGAGTTGACGATCATCTGGCCCGGTATGGACGAGTAGCGTGTCAGTCCCGAATACCATGCGTGCGTGTTCTTGCCGGTCACCACGAAGGCGCGCAGGTCGCATTTACGTGAGCTCATCTGTCCGGTTTCGGGGTCCACCACGTCGATGTCCTTGAATTGGATGACCTCCTGCGCGATGAACCGGCGCGGTTCGGCCTTGATGCGTTCGGCCAGTTCCTCTCGTTGCGACCGGTCGAGCGATGAGCCGAACACGACGCCGTAGCCGCCCGCTTCCGCCACATCCTTGATGACCAGTTCGCCGAGCCGGTCGAGTACCTCCTTGC
>VOFL01000091.1_pt1 | contig 34135 bp, 33 predicted proteins | sample 5384111 | NCBI WGS metagenome assembly VOFL01 (sample SAMN12384731, study PRJNA508395) | synthetic metagenome | isolation source: mock microbial community "Gut Microbiome Whole cell Mix" consisting of 8.3%...
GCCCGGATTCAGGATCGCTTTTGTCTCCTGATACAGATAAGTCTTATTGGCAGAACCACCACCCTTGGTCACACACGGAATTTGCTCCATGCCTTCCGTAGCCTCGATATCGATCTGGGCCGGCAGATTGCACTTCGTGTTCACCTCGTCGTACATGTTGAGCGGAGCATTCTGTGAATAACGCAGGTTTTCTTCCGTATATGTCTTGTAAACACCCAATGACAAAGCTTCTTCATCGCAATAGCCTGTCCATACCTGCTGTCCTTTTCACCGTGGATGATAGCCGTACCGGTATCCTGGCAGAAAGGAAGTATACCTTTGGCAGCCACTTCAGCGTTGCGCAGGAAAGTCAATGCCACGTATTTGTCGTTTTCACTTGCTTCCGGGTCGCTCAGAATCTTCGCTACCTGCTCGTTGTGCGCACGGCGAAGCATGAAAGATACGTCGCGGAAAGCAGTATTAGCCATCGCTGTCAGACCTTCTTTCTGTACTTTCAGCACAGGTGTTCCTTCGAACTCGCTTACTGACACATAGTCTTTGGTAAGCAGATAATACTCGGTTTTATCTTCCCCATGTTCGAACATAGGTTGATACTTAAACGGAGGTGTTGCCATATCTCTTAATTTTATTACGTAATGTTAGTTAGTGAGGCAAAGGTAAGAATAGTTTTCCAAAGTATGAATAAAGTGGCAGATTTTGTCAAGAGCGGATTTACTTATTATTAACGTTCGGAAGGCGTTTCCACAGAAAAGCGGGAGCCATTCCGGAAGAGCCTCTCTTCTGCAAGATGCCGGTGTCTGTTCGGGCAAATGCCAGTGTCTGTTTTGGGCGAAGCAAGGCTCTCCGGAGCACGAAGCAACCGTCTTGAAGGGTTGGAAAGCCACAGGGTTGGAGACACCGGAAGGCAGGGATACAAAAAGAAGGCTTCGCGGGCTTCCTCTTCTATGGCATTCTAATTTGAATCTAAATCATGAATCTGTTAGCAAAGATACAACATCAGGTGCCAAAGCCAAGCATTCCGGTGATTATTTTAATTGTTTGCCCGGTACAACGGATAGGCTGCCTGCAGTATCTTGTTCTTCAAAAGCGGTGAATAATCGGGACGCTCGTTCAGGAAGCGTACCACTTCTTCGTAAGCCGATGAACCGAGATGATTGCCCAGCAAAGCTGCCGCCCAATTTTTGGGAAAGAAAATATCTCCGGTGCGTTGTACCTCTTCCAGCACCTCCAGTCCCGGACGAATGTACTTCACCGACTGATCCTCACGCAACGGATGGTTCAGGTATCGAATGACAGCAGTCGTCCAAGGCTCTATCCGGCGGTTTTCTGCCGCCAGCAGGCTGTTGAACAGAGTATCGAGCCGCGCAGTATCGGATACGGCTGCCCGTGAGATAAAGTCGAACTGCCGCAAACGATCCGGATCGTCAATACGTGCCCGCTGTGTGCGGAGTATCTGTTCGCTCTCCAAAGGCATGCGAATAGCCAGTTCGTAGGCTAAAGTTGGTCCTGTTTGTCGGACTGCTGCCACAATCGGTTCGGAAATGGCATTCTGCATGAAAAGGCGCATCAATTGTATCCGGCACGAAGGCAACGGATGATTCTGTGTCATCGTATAAATGCGGGCTTCTACTTCTGCCCGGTTTGCCGGAGCTATCTCCCATGACATTCGCCAGATAACCACTGGCTGTAGAAGCCACCAAAGCGTTCTTCTCGGCCGGAAGCCCTGTTATCAGGCTGTTGACCCAGTCGTCCGCCGAGATGTGTTTGGCCAGATAATTTTCATAGAGCACCATCAGCAGCGATTGGCGGGCCGTATCATCTTCTATCTCCCACCAATGTGCCGCCAGCCAATGCAGAGCAGGCTCGTCGGGCACAAATACCCCATAGCCTCTACCATCGGTATTGGGCAATACGCGCGAAGGCACAAACGGAAGTTGCATCCGGAACAGGGTATCTGTCATATTCACCCGGATCACCGAATCGCGCTCTCCGCAAAGAGTAACGGCAAAACGTTGCGGCCAGAACAATCCCCGGTTGTAGGGATCATGCTGGCGAATTTCCAGTTCTTGCCCGTCTGTCCGGAAAGTTAACGTAGGCATCCCTTTCCGGTTCACCCATATCACTGAAGGCGGCCAGGTCCTCGGTCGTCTTACTGTCCAGAATACGGATCAGGTCGTCCCAGGTGGCATTATCGTACGAGTAGGTCTTCAGGTACTCCTGTATACCACTCCGGAAATTGGTTTCCCCATCTTGTCGACCAGTTTTCCATCATCACGGGAGCCTTGTTATAGATGATCTGCCCATAGATCAATCCGGCATTACGCAAGTTATCAAGCGGTTGGCGGATGGCATTCGTCCCCATAGTACGATCCTCGGAAAGTGAAGCTGCCGTAAAGGTCTTGAGTTTATTCTGGGTGTGATTGATCTCCGGAAACAGGGGTTCGACAATCCGGGCTGCAAAATAGTTGGCAAAAACTTCTTTAGTCCATACGTCGTCAAACCAATCCATGGTAACCAAATCGCCAAACCACATGTGCGACGTTTCATGGGCAATCAGCTCAGCCCGATTCAACTCCTCGTCCGGCGTAGGGTGTTCACTCAGGAAAATCCCGTTATCATTATATAAGGTAGCCCCTGTATGTTCCATCCCGCCAAACTGAAAACCGGGCAGAACAATAAAATCGTACTTGGCAAACGGATATGCAATGCCAGTATACTCTTCAAGCCAATGGAGCGATGCCATCACCTGCCCGAAGACAATATCCAACTGAGCTACTTTCTTAGGATCGGTCTCCCGGTAATAAGCAGCGATGGTACGTCCGTCCCGGTATACTCCCGACGCTCCAACTTTCCGGCTACAAACGAGAACAGGTACGTACTAAGAGGTTCGGTCGGTGCAAAACAGACGGTCTTACGATCGTCGGTTACCGTCTCACTCCGGATGTATGTATTAGAAACAGCTTTCCAGTCTGCGGGAAGTTCAAGCTGTAAAGTGAACTCCGCCTTCAAATTGGGCTGCTCAAAACAGGGGAATACGGTACGGGCACGGTCGGGCACCAGCAATGTGTAGAGGTATTCGTCGTTCCGGTTCAGTGACTGATTGCCGGCGGTGAAACGAATCCGTATTCCATTCGCTCCTTCCACTGTCGACGAAGCAGGCAGAATGATGTGCTCATTCTCAAAACGCACCTTGTCCACCGGCACTCCGTTGGCTATAACCTCTTTGATCTTCTCACGCTCTTCCCGAAAGTCTATCAGGACTTCCTGTCGGGAAGCCAAATCAAAGCGCAAGGTAATATCGCCCTCAATGGCAGCCTCTTTCTGTCGCGGGATATTGAAACTAAGTTCATACTTCAGATTCTTAATCTGGGCCTTGCGGTGCCCGGCTAGTTCCCTGGAAACGCCGGCATCATAAAAACGAGGGTTCTTTTCTGCTGCCCGGTTACAACCGGACAGCAGAATGAACCCGATCATTCCAAATAAGATATGTATTTTCATAGTAAATATTATATAACTCGTACCCTCTCTCACGCCAATTGCCCGATGCGGTTAATCAGTTCTTCTCCCAAAGCGGTCTTATCATCAATATGCTTCAGCACGGCGGTAACAAACGGATTACTCTCAAAATCGCCGCGAACCTGACCGAAGTCGAGCTTCATTTCGTCACGTGAACCGTCGGCACCAAAGCCCGTCATAGACGAAAGTGAGAACTCCTTGCGAGCATCATCGTATACCATGCGGTCAAGTCCTACCACCGCTTCACGCCAGGCGCGAACGATGGCGATGATATCTTTTGCTGTAATGGTTTCGGGATTCAAGCCATAAAATTCCTGTATCTTATGGTAAGCCCATGTCCATTCGTAAGTATAGTAATTATCGTGCATGGCGGCAAAACAGGCATTCATACTCTTCAGACGGTTAATCTCACCGCTTTCAATGCCGTCTATCAGCTTCTCCACTTCACTTTTGGGAGCAATCAAACCGGCAATATCCACCCATTCGCCTACCCCGATTTCCGTATCCGGCTTCAGACGCCGGCGTATCTCTTCATTATCTTTAAAGTTGATCCCTTCAAGACGCTTGATGATGGAGTTGCCAAGAAACTTATGGATGGCTATCTCGTAATAGCGTATACCGCTATTCAACGAGGAGTTTTTAATTTTGGCACTCTGATAAGAGTAGATTTCGAAGTCTCGCCCGACACCCTCTTCAACTCTTTCAGGATAGAGCGTCCCTTAAACATCTTCTGAATGGTATACGGACTGAGAAGGTTATAGTTGATATAATCCAGCCGGTTCGGGTCTGTACGTTTGTCACGTTTCGGCCACTTTTGGGCATCACGGATGGTACCCACACTACGCAGGTTGACTCCCGGAACCAGATACGTGGTATTCTGTTGCTCAATCAGGTAGGAGAAAGGCAGGTTCGATGTATCGGCATGGTTCACATGACGCCCCATCACCAGCGAAAAAGCGCCTACACGGGCCGGCCATAAGATGTATGAATCGGAAGTAGTCTTAGCTCCCCTTTCCAACGTTCCTTGATGAATCGGTCCCAGTTTATACATGTGATTGCTCTGATTCGATCCTGAACCGGCGTTCATAAACGAGAACATACCGGCTATCAGTAAGGTCGATTTATGATGGGTGACGGTGTACGGCCCGGCAAAAATAGCACATGCTTCACCGTTCTCTCCTTGGCAGTTGCTAAAGAACAGCGAGTCGGAAGCGGAATAATTGTGCCCCAACTGACAGGCTTGTCCCACAAAACAACGGGTCAGCATGGCCCCGTCGTCGACATGGGAACCGGAGGAAATAATAAAATCATCGCAAATAACGCCGTGTCCGATATGCACCGGGGCAGACTCGTTACTGTTGATGCTCCCATTGTACAGACGGCACGTCCCGCAGATCCGGCAGAAATCCCCGATACGCACATTCTTGATAGAACCGGTATTGAGAATCATCACATGGTTGCCGATGGTTCCCACCGCCGAAGCGTGTTTATTGGAATAATAGTCTGTAATCTCTTTCATCCGGCTGATCAGTTCCGGACGATGCCGGTAAAGAGCCAGGATATAGGCTTGATGGGCAGAGAGTTTGTCGTTAATCAGCACTTCACGACCTCCCGTCTCGTTCAGTACGGCAGTTTCTACCCGTTGCCAAACTGAGTAAAGCCGTCCACCAGGATGATATCTACATTCTCAATGAAAGTATTGTTTCCTATCTCATAGTTGGCAATGTAGTTCTGAATGTTCTCGATACAGCAATTATCACCAACAGTCACATTATGCAGGGTGACATGTCTCAGGCCGGAATGTTTTTTGATTCCACCCGGCAGGATAAAATCCGAATGGAACACTCCCAGTTTCACCTCACCCGAGAAACGGGTGTGATGTACAAATTCGGTTGTGAACTCTTCGGCTACTGCAACCTTATTCCAGTCATCGGCCAGACACGACTGGCTCTTCAACTGAAGCACTTCATCTTCAGTCAGTCTACGGTAAGTCTTTCCCATCTCCTCTTGTTACAAACTACAAATTACTCTTCTTCTTCGTAGGTCTGATAAAGAAAGTCATTATAGGGATACTTCTGTACGTGCAATTCTTTCACTCGCTGATAAACCACACTCTTCAGTTCGTCTATATTGATTTTCTCACGGGCGGAGATGAACAGGCAATTGTCCTCCATCTTGGCCATCCACGTTTTCATCAGTTCTTCGAGTGTCAAGTTTTCCTTTGTTTTGGGGTAAGGTCGTCCGGCGCCTTTTCTACATAAGTATAGGCGTCTATCTTATTGAATATTAAAATCATCGGTTTCCCGCCTCCTCCGATATCGGCCAGCGTTTTGTTCACCACCTCAATCTGTTCTTCAAATCCGGGATGCGAAATATCTACTACATGAACCAACAAGTCGGCCTCACGTACTTCGTCGAGGGTCGACTTAAAGGAATCTACCAAGTCAGTAGGTAACTTACGGATAAACCCGACGGTATCGGAGAGCAAGAAAGGCAGATTATCGATAATCACCTTGCGCACCGTCGTATCGAGTGTGGCAAACAGCTTGTTCTCCGCAAAGACTTCACTCTTGGCCAACAGGTTCATCATGGTCGATTTGCCAACGTTGGTGTAACCCACCAAGGCCACACGGATCATACGCCCGCGGTTCTTGCGCTGGGTAGACTTCTGTTTATCTATTTCAGCAAGGCGTTCTTTAAGCAGCGACATACGGTTCAGGATGATACGGCGGTCCATCTCCAACTGGGTCTCACCCGGACCGCGAAGTCCTACCGAACCGCCTTTACCACTTCCGGAACCACCACCCTGACGCTCAAGGTGAGTCCAAAGGCGTTGCAGACGGGGCAACATGTATTTATACTGGGCCAGCTCCACCTGAGTTTTAGCGTTGGCAGTCTGGGCACGCATGGCAAATATATCGAGAATCAGCGAAGTACGGTCCAGTATCTTCACCTTCAGTTCCGCTTCGATGTTACGTATCTGCTTGGCTAAAAGTTCGTCATAAAAATGACCATTCCCACTTCCCGGTCTTCTTCAGCCTCTATCCTTATATATTCTTTTATTTCTTCCAGTTTTCCTTTCCCTACATAAGTCACTGAGTTAGCCGTCGGCAACTTCTGCGTAAACCTTTTCACTACTTCCGCCCCGGCTGTCTCAGCCAGAAATGCCAGTTCGTCGAGATACTCGTTAGTCTTGCGTTCATCTTGCGTCTGCGTAATGAGACCCACCAGAACAGCTGTTTCGACTTTGGCTTCGGATATTACAAATTCTTTCATTCTACTTTATACCTTATTATAATATGGCGACAAATATAGCTATTTTCGTAACATACTAAAAGAAAAAATCGCCCAAGTGTTTCTACCTGAGCGATTCTTTATTATTTATTGACTATTTATTTATTAATATCTTTATTGAGCAACAACTCAACCTGAGGTATGGGCCAAGTATATTTTTCATCGGACGGACCGACATTGATCGTCTCATTCTCGCCTACTTTAATGAAGTGTTCACCACGCCTCATAATGTCGATACCACGAATACCCTCACCAATGAATTCAAGGCGCTTCTCATGTAAATTGCCTCTTTCAGTGCATCACCCGACAGATTATCGATGTTCAACGGATCGGTAGCCGCATCCACCGAGCGGCCTCTGACTTGTTTCAACAGGCTTTTGGCCGTAGCTTCGCCCCCGGCTTTGTTTGCATAACACTCGGCAAGATCCAGCAATGTTTCGGCATAACGGAAGATGGGTACCCACTGCAATTTAGTTTTTGCATCCGTAAACTTCATCAACAAGTCTTTCTCTCCCTTAAAGGCTATGATACGCTTATCGGTAGCCAACGAATAATCAGGTTTTGACATAATCCCGCTCTTTGTATCGATCAGCATAATCTTGCCATCATAATAATATTCTGCCAATGACTGCTGAGTGTTCGGGATATTAGTGTCTGCCATTGGCAAAGAGAAGATACTCTCCTGACTGAAGTACGGAGCCTTATAAATCAATGTTACGTCTTCCGGCAAACTATATCCGGTCACCAATTCTCCGGCTGTAATGGCTTTGTCCCATTCGTTCATTGCCATATAAACTCTCATCTTAAGCATGTTAGCAGCAGCCTGAGTAGCATGTGTGACCCCTGTATAAGTATTCACTTCGGTATCCAATGCCGAAATGTTCTCCAAGTCAGACAGAATGTGTTCATAAATCTGCTTTACCGTAGAGCGGGGCATATTGTTGTTTTCAGTTCCGGCTTCGGCAGTAAGACGCAACGGAACAGATTTTGCATCGGGATTCACAGAATACGGAGTCGGATACAAATTATTCAAATAGTAGTATGCCAAAGCCCTGACAAACTTAGCTTCCTGCACATAGCGGTCATAATTCTCACCGGCAACTTCCCTGGCACCTTCAAGAGACTGAAGGAAAGTATTTACTTTATTAATGGCCAGATAAGCGTATGTCCAAGTGTCGGCATTCTCGGCATCCGTAATGCCTACATTCATGTTGTAGGTATTGAACAAAGTCACCAGGTTGTTCGAGATATTAATAACATCATCTCCCCTGTTGTCAAACACCAGATAGGACTTACCTCCCATCAAGGACTTAGTCCCCGTGTTCTTGATTGCAGCATACAAGCCGTTCAGAGTTGCCTCGATTCGGGTAGGACTTGTGAAAATATCGTTCTCGTTTACATATAATGGAGGCTCCTGATCGAGGAAGCTGCTGCTGCAACTACCTAAAAAGAGAGAAGCACATAATGTCGAAAATAAAATTATCTTTTTCATTGTAGTTTCTTTTATCTGTTACTATAAAACCATATTAGAATGTCAGATTCACACCGATTGTATACGTACGTGCCTGAGGTAACGTATTCTTATCCGTACCACCTGACAAAGTCGCACTCTCTACGTTGGTTAGTGTCTCCGGATCCATACCGCTATAACCTGTAATCACGAACAGGTTCTGAGCCTGGACGTAAAGACGAAGTGCAGAGATTCCCACAGCTTTCGACCAGTTCTTTGTATTGAATGTATAGCCCAGTGACACATTCTTCAAACGTAAATAATCTCCTCTTTCCACTAAGTCGCTGATAGGCAATGCCGAACCATTAGAGTAATTATCACCGTATATCGGCATAGGATACTCTGCATGTGTGCGGTCCGGTCCAGTACTTCTAATATACATCTTTAGAGTTATTCCAGTAACGCATATCGCTCACACTGGCTTTAGTTCCGTTATAAATCTTATTACCTCCCGAGAATTGGAAAAACAGAGAAAGGTCGAAACCTTTATACTTGAAGTTATTGGTCCAGCCACCGTACCAGGTAGGAAGTGTATTTCCACAATCAACAGGTTCAAATTCACCGGCATATTCTGTTCCATCTTCATAGAACCATCCCCCTTTTTCGAACATCAGTAAGGTTCTGTCACCTTCTGGAGTAATAAATACCCTACGCCCCGACTTGGGATCTACTCCGGCAGTTGGGTAGAGATACAGACGTCCGATAGATTTTCCCGGTACAGTGATATTCGTAATCTCTAAACCGCCATTATCCCCTTTCAGAATATTCTCTACACCGTCAGCCAGTGAGATCACCTTGTTCTTGTTAGTCGTAATGTTAAAGCTGGTTTCCCATGTAAACTGACTGTTTCTTATCACATCGGCCGAGACGGTCAGTTCAATACCGCTATTCTTCATCTTTCCGGCATTGGTAGTAATGATATTGCCCGGAATACCTTTGGACGGTGATTGAGGTACATCCAGAATCAAATCGGAAGACTTCGTATAATAGTAGTCAAAGTCCACACTGATTCTATCCAGCAATCGTGCATTGAAACCAATACTATATTTTTCCGAAGATTCCCATTCAGGTTCGGATCGGCAATCTGAGCCAGGCCATAAGTACCGTTTATACCATAGTTGTAGCTTGAATAGAATGATTTCGAAGCATAATCGTAAATATCAGTGTTACCAACCACACCATAGCTTCCCTTTATCTTCAAGTCGTCGACTACATTACGCAAGGGTTTGAAGAACCCTTCCTCGGATACGCGCCATGCAGCGGAAACACCTCCGAAATTACCCCAACGATTCTTCTCACTCAAAGCGGAATAACCATCGCGACGGTAGTTAAGAGATACAATGTATTTAGAAGCATAATCATAGTTGATACGTCCGAAATAAGAGACCATGGTATTGTTGGACAAGCTACCACCGGCAGTTGCCGAACCAAAAGGACCTTGGAATACAACAAATTTATCATCCTGTAAATCTTTACGCTGTGCGGTCCAACGAGAGTTATTTCTTTCAGACGCTTCCGTACCAGCCAGCAAATTAAAGTTATTCTGCCCTAAAGAGAAATTATAAGTTGCCGTATTAGTCCAAGTCCATCTGTTGTTCTTGGTATTATAGGCATTTGCCAGACCTTTGCTATTTACTCCATCACCATGCAGCGGAGACCAGAAACGCTGTTCCTCAATACGTGCATAGTCCACACCGTACTGAGTCTTCAATGACAGCCCCTTCAACGGAGTTGCTTCGGCATAAAATACTCCGATGAAACGGGTTACGTCAGAACTCAATCCATTGCCCAAAGACAAAATGGCAGCCGGATTAGAGAATGTACTGAATACCGTATTCCCTCCATAACCCAAACCTTGAGCCAGATAGTAGGGAGTACCATCTTCATTATACATCGGCAAGTTAGGCGCATTGATCAATGCCAGACGCGGAAATCCTCCTACCGCAAAGTTGGAACCTCTACGGGCAGCATCTACGTAAGATGTCGTTCCGGTTGTCACGTTGGTATTCATTCCAACCTTCAACCAGTCGGTTGCCTGCACGTTAATATTAGCCTTTACTCCCAAACGGTCATATTTATCACCTTTCACAATACCTTCTTGCGTTGTATAGTTACCGGATAGATAATACCGCACTTTATCCGATCCGCCACTTACAGCAACAGAGTGACTCTGTGACAATCCGTTTTGGAAGGCAGCATCTTTCCAGTCAGTATCTACATAGTTACCATTGGCATCTTTCATCATGTTAAACGCTTTGTTACCATAAGGAGAAACATAGCCGGTAGTCAGTGACAATTCATCTGTCCCATAACGGTTCTTTACGGCCAAATTCTTGAAGTCGACATATTCCTGTGCATTCATCATTTCATAGAAATCGGTTGCATTTGAGAAACCGACAAAACCATCATAGCTTACTTTGACTTTACCACTTTGTCCTTGCTTAGTGGTAATCAAGATAACTCCATTCGCAGCACGCGAACCATACAACGCAGCTGCCGCCGCATCCTTCAATACATCCATAGATACAATATCGGCCGGATTAATATCAGCCAGTGCGTTGGCATTAGCCAAATAAGAGAGATTGCCTGATTCGATAGGAACTCCATCGACAACATACAGAGGAGAAGTACCGGAAGTAATCGAGTTCACACCACGTACCCGCACAATCGGGGCCTGCCCTACACCTGCTGACGGAGTGGTGATACTAACACCTGACGCACGTCCCTGAAGCATCTGATCAAAACTTACACTTGGCACATCTTTCAAAGCGTCCGCTCTTACAGTAGATACAGATGCGGTCACCGTACGAGCACTTTGTGTTCCGTAAGCAACTACCACAACCTCGTCAAGTGCTTTTGAGTCTGTTTTTAATATTACTCTAATATTAGGTGCAATTGCTACTTCAACAGTCTGCATACCAATATATGAAATCTGCAAAGTCTTTGCAGAACTTGGTATACCAGATAATGTAAATTTACCATCTACATCAGTAATAACACCTACAGTGGTGCCTTTAGCCAATACAGAGGCTCCAACAACTGGTTGCCCGTCTTCTTCAGAAATAACAACACCTGTTACCTTCTGAGTTTGGGCAGTTACTAGACCTATACCCATAAAAAGGCAAGTCAATAACAGCATTAATTTTCTTTTCATAAATTCTCTCTTAAAGTTTAACTTTACATTAATTGTTTCTTTACTCTAACAAAATGCAAATATATTAAGAAATATGAAACAGACAATCATTTTTATAAAAAACCTTGCAAATATAACAAATCGTTATCTAAAAGCACAGTTTTATGTCTAATAACATAGAAATCCGCCTTAAAAACGTAAACGGAGTTTATATTGCTAACATGTTGCAGGCACTATTCATATACATTTTTGCATATTTTTGTGTGTTTAAGCCTTAATAAGAGCTAAAATAATGCTTGTTTTTCTGTTAAGGAAGTTTTTATAAATATAAATTAGCCACTTTTTCAAAAGTCGAATTAGTTATTTCTATATAAAAAATAGCAGGTTTTAGCAGATATTAAATCTTATTCAATTCTAATATAGTACCCAAGCACGTCTTATTTGTCCATAGTATTAATTAAAAATAAAGGAAATGGATAAAATTATTTACAGTTTGGTGTATAATAGGAAAAAGAGCCTGAATAAAAAGGGTATGGCATTAGTACAGGTTGAGGCCTATTTAAACAGAAAAAAGAAATATTTCTCTACCAAAGTTTACTTGAGTCCCGATCAATGGGATTTTAAGAAGAGAATGGTTAAGAACCATCCTAATGCAGATGCTATCAATCACATGCTTTACGAGTTTATGGCAGAAATAGAGAAGAAAGAGTTGGGATTGTGGCAACAGGGGAAACAGATTTCATTGGATTCATTAAAGAATTCTATGGAAAATCAAGACGACAGCACTTCATTTATTGCATTTTTCCGCAACGAAATAGCAAAATCTTCATTGAAGGAAAGTACAAAACGCAATCATCTCTCAACATTAGAATTATTAAGGAGTTATAAGAAGGATGTGTCATTTTCTGAATTGACTTTTGAATTTATATCCTCATTTGATCACTATCTTCAGCAAAAAGGATATCATACTAACACAATTGCGAAACACATGAAACATCTAAAGCGTCATATTAATGTAGCCATAAATAAAGAATATATGGAAATACAGAAATATGCCTTTCGGAAATATAAGATCAAGAGTGTTGAGAATAATCATACTCACCTCTCTCCGGAGGAATTAGGAAAGATTGAAAGTCTGGAATTGGGGGGACGGTTCACTAAACTGGAAAAGACCAAAGATGCTTTCCTCTTTTGTTGTTATGCGGGATTACGATATTCTGACTTCACCAACTTATCCCCTGAAAACATAGTGAAAATGCATCAAGAAACTTGGCTTATTTATAAATCTGTGAAAACGAACACGGAAGTACGTCTTCCGCTTTATCTTTTATTTGAGGGGAAAGGAATAGAAGTCTTGAATAAATATCAAGATGATCTTGCCGATTTTTTTAAGCTTAGAGATAATTCAAATGTGAATAAGGAACTATTGATCATAGCAAAATTATCAGGGCTAAATAAACGTATTTCGTTCCATACCGCTCGCCATACCAATGCCACATTATTAATATACAGTGGAGTCAATATTACTACTGTACAAAAGCTATTGGGACATAAAAGTGTGAAAACAACACAGGTTTATACTAATATAATGGACATAACTATTGTAAGAGACTTAGAAAAGTCTAAAAATAATCGCAAAGTATCTTATATGTAACAAAGATTTAAGCCTTACGTAAATGTATTGACTATTAACATTGTTAACACGAATCACAGTTCTCAAATATCGCTTCTAGAAAGAACTTGTTTTCTAATTGAAAATCACTAATTCTTTGCATGTAGGAAGTTAGTTTTAACATTGAGTTAAAACTAACTTCCTACATGCAAAATGTAAATGATTTAATTGGCTGTTTATTAAACACATAAGCTTATTAATCCCATTATGGAGAAATTTAGGTTTGTATTCTCTGTCTTTTATATAAATATCAAATTAGTAATTATCTTTTTTCATCTCTAAGCCATTTATGTGAGATAATAATAATAGACTGCTTTATGACTTCTTTTTCGTTTGGAACTATTAAGTATAACATTCTTTTTTCAGTCGTATACTTTTTAATCTATATTTCATTCACAATAAGCGGATTACATTTACAATAGTGGGAGATCGATATAGGGATTATTTGATTTTTATTACTAGCGCTCTTATAATATGTAATTGATATTCAGATATATAATCATTAATATTGTATTATAGGTAAAAGTTCTCGGTATTGCTATAAAACTCTTATAATAAAGAAGTTATGATATAATTGTAGTTCTGCAAAGACTTTGCAGATTTCGTACATCGGAATGCAGACTGCTGAGGTAGCAATTAGGCCTGTTGTGAAAATTATATTAAAACCAGACACTGAAGTCCTTGATGAAGTAGTAGTAACAGGATATGGTACTTTTAAAAAATCAACTTTTACGGGTGCGGCATCTACTATGGCTACAGAAAAGTTACAAGATATACCGACTATGGCCATTGAGGATAAACTTGCAGGTTCTATTCCGGGAGTACAAATCAGTTCATTTTCAGGAGCACCGGGAGCTACTACATCTGTACGTATTCGTGGAATGGGCTCCATGAATGCAGGAAATGATCCTTTATATGTGATTGATGGTACTCCAGTACAGTCAGGGAATATCAGTGCTTTTAATACTCCGAATACGGGGGAAGGATATAATAGTACCGGTACCAATGTATTGGCAACTTTAAACAGTAACGATATAGAATCGATAACAGTTATCAAAGACGCTGCTGCAGCGTCTTTATATGGTTCACGTGCTGCTAATGGCGTTATTGTGATCACCACTAAAAGGGGAGCTACAGGAAAGACTCAGTTCAACTTCCGTAGCGACTGGGGATTTTCCAATATAGCAGTTAATTACCGTCCGACCTTAAATGGAGATGATCGGCGTGAACTGATTAAGTTTGGTTTGAAAAACTATTATATGGATGAAGAAGGCATGACTGCAGCTCAAGCTGAAATTGCCTTGGAAGATGATATTGATGCTTTTGCTGCAAAACCAGTTAATGGTTGGACTAATTGGAAAGAGATCTTATTCAAGAATGGCAGTCACCAAAATTACGAAATCAGTGCCCAGGGAGGAACAGAAAAAACCAAATTCTATACATCTTTGGCTTATGCAAAGCAAGAAGGAATCACTGCACGATCCGGCTTAGAGCGCATGACAGGTAATGCAAATCTTTCTCACGAAACAGGACGTGTAAAAGTGGAAGCTTCTACTTTATTTTCACGTATTCTTCAAAATATGACTAATGAAGGTACTTCTTTTGCCAGTCCTATCATGAATGCTTTTTGGACTGCATCACCTTCCACTGTACCTTATAATGAGGATGGAACATTTAGTTCTAATTTTCCTTTAACGAATGGTGCAAATCCTGTGCAAACTCGGACATATAATTATGATCGTAATGCAATTACTCGTTCTTTCAATACTTTGGCAGCCACTGTTACTCTTTGGGATGAGTTGAAACTACGTGAAAAAATAGCCTTTGATTATACTTCCTCAATAGAGTCTGTATGGTGGGATCCACGTAGTAATGACGGACGTTCCTCCAATGGCGTATTCCAACGTTATAACCGAACATTGGAAACATTGACAACCCAAACCCAGTTGACTTATATTAAAACATTTGCTCAAAAGCATAATTTAGATGCTTTACTTGGTTTTGAAACTGAAGACTTCACAGACTCGTGGGTATATACTCATGGTTCTCAGTATCCTGGCTATAAAAATGAAATAGCAAATGCAGGAGAAACATCTTCTAATAGTAACCGTGATAAATCTCGTTTAACTTCTTTCTTAGGACGTGTAAATTATAATTTTGATAATACATACTATGCAGGCGTTAGTTATCGCCGTGATGGAAGTTCTCGTTTGTCAAGGGATAATCGTTGGGGAAATTTTTGGTCAATATCCGGATCTTGGAGATTTATGCAAGAATCATTTTTAGAGTCTATAAAAAATGTAATAACAGATGGTAAACTCCGTTTGTCATATGGCGTAAATGGGACACAACCAAGTACTTTTTATAGTTATATGATCAATATGTATAGAGCCGGACAAATTTATAACGGCCAGTCAGGTATGGGAGTTATCGGTATTGGTAGTCCTGATTTGAAATGGGAAAAGAATAAGGCTTTTAATCTTGGGTTGGATTTAACCTTTTGGGATCGTTTAAGCCTTACTTTGGATTATTATACGCGTAAAACAAATGATTTGTTAATGAATAAACGGATTTCGTATGTTCCGGGCTATTATGATCCAATAAGTTTCGCCCCTACTACTTTGCAGAATGTAGGTTCATTAGAGAATAAAGGTGTTGAAATTAGTCTGTCATCAACAAATATGCAGACTCAGGACTTGATCTGGACAACTACTTTTAACATTGGACATAATAAGAATAAGCTGGTCAAACTGGATGGTATTCAGACAGATGAGATTGATGGCGCATTAATACATCGAGTAGGTGAACCATATTATTCTTACTACATGTTTGAATATGCAGGAGTTGATCCGAAAACCGGTAATGAGATGTATTATAAAAATGATGGAACCAATGAGACTACAACATTGACTTCTGAAGCGCAGAAAGTAATAGTCGGGCATCATGATCCGAAAGTAGAGGGAGGATTGACCAATTTCGTAAAATGGAAATTTATTGACCTTAATCTGACACTGACTTATTCATTAGGAGGGAAGGCAGTAGATTATGCAACTTGGCTACACGATAATGGCGGTACTTATACGTCTTATGGCGCAGTTCCTTCATACTATAAATTGGAAGATATGTGGAAACAGGAAGGTGACAATGCTAAATTACCGAAATTTAAATACGGTAATTCACGTGTACTGTCGTCACGTTGGTTGATGCCCACTGACTATCTCCGTCTGAAAAACCTGTCATTGGGTTTCTCTGCCCCCAAAGGCTTATTGTCTAAGATGGGTATCTCCAAAGCAAGGGTTTACTTCTCTGCTAACAATCTGCTGACTTGGAAATCAAAAGATTTGCTGGTTGATCCCGAAATGCCGGTAGATGGTTTATGTACTTTCGAAATGCCTGCATTAAGAACATATACATTTGGTCTCGAAATTGGTTTTTAATAATCTAAAAAGAAAATAAGTATGAAGAGTACAATATATAAAGCATTGATAGGTGCTACTTTAATCATCGGCCTATCTTCGTGTGTAAACAATTGGTTGGATGTAGAACCAGGCGATCAAGTCGAAGCAGATGAGGCTGTCACTACAAGTGCTGACCTTTCTTCTGTGCGCGCCGGTATGTATCAGATAATTAAAGGAACATCCGACTTTAAGGACTATTATGCTGCCCGTATGTTTTATTACGGTGAGGTACGAGGTGAAGATATGCAAACGGAAAAGTCCGGCAGCCGTTCTCAGCTATGTTATGATATGACCTATTCAACAGCTGATAATGCACCCAGTATCTGGCAAACACCTTATATTGTGATTGGACGCGCAAACCGAATTATTGAAGCTGCAGAAAGTGGAAAACTGACTGATAAAGAAGAGGCTGCGGATATTATTGCCCAATATGCAGCAGAAGCAAAAGTTGCTCGGGCTATGGCTCATTTTGATTTGGTACGTGTATACGGTAAAACATATACAGCCCCTGATGCTCCCAACTCTTTGGGTATTCCTGTGGTTACCACAGTATTAGGTTCAGATAGTAAGTTAATCAGAAATACAGTTTCTGAGGTCTACACACAAGTGATTAAAGATTTGAATGAAGCTATAAATTCTAAGGCGCTATCAGAATCTTCTACCCCGGGATATATTAATTTATGGGCAGCAAAGGCTTTATTATCAAGAGTATACTTAACTCAAGGTGATAATCAAAAATCATTGGATGTTGCTGAAGATATCATTAAAAATTCTCCTTATAAACTTTGGAAGAATGAAGAATATGTGGGTGCATGGAGTAAAATAAGTGGAGTTCATTCTAACGAGATGCTTTTTGAAATAGCTATCACCGGTTCCACAGACTGGACAGATCGTGAAGGTATTGCTTACTTATATAATGAAGATGGGTATGCAGACATAATTGCCACTAAAAAATTTCTCGATCTACTTAATGAAGATCCGAATGACGTACGTTTGGGTGTGTTTTAGCTCCAACCACTAAAGATTTCAAGAAATTATATGGGACAAATACTGTATTTCTGAACAAATATCCAGCAGATGGACTGAGCGATTTACGTTATAATAATGTTCCGTTAGTCCGTTTGTCTGAGGTATATTTAAATGCAGCAGAGGCTGCTGCCAAGCTAGGGAATCAGAATGATAAAGCTGTAGAATATTTGGATGCAATTGTTAAACGGGCTAATCCGAATAAAACAGTAAAGGGTACAACCGTTACAGTAGATAGAGTTTTATTAGAGAGAAGAAAAGAATTAATAGGTGAAGGACATCGCTTTTTGATGCAATGCGTAATAATGAAACCGTTATTCGTTATACATCGAAAGAAGACCAAGGCTGGCAACAAGCATTGAAAGAGGAAGCACGTAGTTTTAATCGTGATTTCTACAAGACTTTATTACCAATTCCTCAAGATGAAATTGATGCAAATCCGTCAATGAAAGATCAGCAGAATACAGGATATTAATCAAGGGAAATATAATCTGTATTTACCATTTAATAATAAGGCTACTATATCTGAAACTGGATATAGTAGTCTTATTATTTATATCTATATGATTATGCTGGACAAAGTAAGAACAGAACCTCTCAAATCAGAAGATATTTAAGAGAATATTCAACATTTATTTTGTGCAAAAATTGAAGAAAGGTAAAATTCTCTACAATTAGAAATTTTATCAGAAATATATACATGTAAAATTGAGATATTATCTGAAGAATAAAAATGGTAGATTTATTATTGAAATGAACAAACATTATAGCATTGAGTTTTAGACTGTTATCAAGATATTGTGAGTACTATATAATGTATCACATGAAGTCTTTTAAAATTTTAGATTACATTATCTAATTGATTATCAAATAACTAACGCAAGCTTTGTGTGTTTTTACTAAGTTCAATTACCGTTGATAACAATCACATTATAAGGAAGTTAGATCGTGTTACAGTTCTGCAAAGACTTTGCAGATTTCATATATTGGTATGCAGACTGTTGAAGTAGCAATTAAGCCTGTTGTGAAGATTACGCTGAAGCCTGATACTGAAGTATTAGACGAAGTAGTTGTAACAGGATATGGTAACTTTAAAAAGTCATCTTTCACGGGAGCAGCATCGAGTATTACAACGGAAAAACTTCAAGACGTTCCTTCTTTGAGTGTACAGGATAAACTTGCAGGTTCAGTTGCCGGTGTACAGATTACATCTACTTCCGGACAACCGGGTGCTGTGGAATCTGTGCGTATCCGTGGAATGGGATCAATCAATGCCGGTAATGATCCGTTGTATGTGATTGACGGAGTACCTGTAATGACCGGTGACGCCAGTGAATTTACTTACTCTCAGTCTGGTAACAGCTTACTGTCTACTATTAACAGTAATGATATCGAGTCAATGACAGTAATTAAAGATGCAGCGGCTGCTTCGCTTTACGGTTCGCGTGCTGCAAATGGTGTTATTGTAATTACTACGAAAAAGGGGCTTCAGGAAAATTGAAACTCAATTTAAAGGCTGACTGGGGATTCTCTAACAAGGCTATTGATTATCGTCCTATTCTGAATGGTGAAGACAGACGTGACATTTTGTATATGGGTTTAAAGAACTATGCTCTAAATTCAGGTAAGGATGAAACTTATGCCGTGAACTATGCAGATAATAATATTGATAAATATGCTGCAAAACCTTGGAGTGGATATACTGATTGGGAAGATGTTCTTTTCAGAAATGGTTCTCATCAGAATTATGAAGTGAATGCCCAAGGAGGAAATGAGCGGACTAAGTTTTATACTTCATTCGGATATACCAAACAGGAAGGTATTACACTTCAGTCCGGTTACGAGCGTATTACGGACGTGCAAATATGAGCCATACGGCGGATCGCGTTACAATCGAGGCAAGTACGATGTTTACGAATTCAACTCAGAATGTAAACTCGGAAGGAACAAGTTTCTCAAGCCCTATCATGTGTCTGGCCATGACAGCTTCTCCTTCTACATTCCCATATAACGAAGACGGTACATTCAGCACGAGTTTCCCTGCTTTGAATGGTGCCAATCCCCTTCAAACTGCAACATATAATTATGATCGCAGTACAATTGTACGTACCCTGAACACACTGTCTGCAACGTGGAATATTTGGGATAACTTGAATATTAAAGAAACTTTAGGTTATGATTTTAACCAAACAAATAATCGTGTGTGGTGGGATCCGCGTTCTAATGATGGACGTTCTTCAAAAGGAGTATTTCAGCGCTATATGATGAACAGAAGCAAATTGAATACTCAAACTCAGCTGACTTATAACAAGACATTTGCGGAACACCACAATATCGATGTATTGTTAGGTTTCGAAACAGAAGATTATAAGTACGATTATACCTATACTAATGGTAATACTTATCCATCTTACTTACCGGAAATTACGAATGCAGGCGTTTCTAGAGGTGCCAGTAACATTAACAGTTATCGAATGACCTCCTACTTGGGACGTTTAAATTATGATTATGCCGGCAAATATTATGTAAGTGGTAGTTTCCGTCGTGATGGTAGCTCACGTTTATCAAGAGACAGCCGTTGGGGTAATTTCTGGTCAGTATCTGGTTCGTGGAGACTTTCACAAGAAGCATTTATGGAGTCATTATCTAATGTTATTACTGATGCTAAAATACGTGCTTCTTACGGTGTAAATGGTACACAACCCAAAGACTACTATGGATATATGGGGGTATATGAGTTTGGATATAATTATAATGGGAATGGTGGTTCGTCAGAGGCACGTTTCTATAATCCCAGTCTGAAATGGGAAAAGAACTATGCTACAAACATTGGTATTGACCTTACATTATTCAATAGATTGACTGTTTCTGCAGAGTGGTATAATCGTGAAACAAAAGACTTGTTAATGGATAAACCGATTTCTGCAGCAGTAGGTGTTATCAATAGTTCGGGTGTTGCTAATATGCTCGTTAACGTTGGTTCAATGAGAAACCGTGGTTTTGAATTGGAATTGAAGTCCACTAACATTCAAAACAAAGACCTTCTTTGGACTACTTCTTTGAACATAGGACACAACAAGAATAAACTGACCAAACTGGATGGTGAACAACAGGAAATTATCAGTGGAGTTTCTATCCATCGTGTAGGTCAACCATATTACTCAATCTATGCGTATGAGTATGCAGGTGTCGATCCTCAGACAGGTAAAGAACTGTATTATATAAATGGTGAAGACGGCAGTCGTGAAACAACAACAAATTCTGCTGCCGCTAATAAAACAATCATTGGTTCTATCGAACCTAAAGTACAAGGCGGATTGACCAATTATGTTAGTTGGAAATTTATTGATTTCAACTTGACCCTGACTTATTCACTGGGTGGACATGCTTATGATTACGCCACCTGGCTGCAATCTAATGGAGGTACCTATCATTATTTAGGTAATGTTCCGGCTTATTATAAAATGGAAGATACTTGGCAGAAAACAGGTGATAATGCCAAACTGCCGCAATTTGCATACGGTAATGCCAATAAAGCTTCTTCTCGCTGGTTGATGTCTACCGATCATTTACGTGTAAAGAATATGACCTTGGGATTCACTTTACCTCAAAGTTGGTCGTCTAAAGCCGGTATAAGTAAGTTAAGAGCTTATGTTTCAGGAAACAACCTATTGACTTGGAAGAAAAAGAGCTTGTACGTTGATCCGGAAGTTCCTGTTGACGGATTGTGTACATTCGAAACTCCGGCTCTCCGGACTGTTACATTTGGTCTTGAAATCGGTTTTTAATCAAGTAGAAACAATTTATGAAAAAAGAATTTATGAAAAAGATATATAAATCAATAACACTGGTTGCTGCTATTTTAAGTTTGTCTTCCTGCGGGAATGATTGGCTGGATAGAAAACCTGCCGACGGGATTCCATCAGAAGATGCTATCACTAACTATAATGACGCTCTGACTGCACGTACAGGTATGTATGATGGCATTCAGGGAAACTCCAATGCTACCAGCTATTATGGTGCCCGTATGTTTTATTACGGCGATGTTCGTGCTGACGATATGCAGGCAAGAACTCAAGGTATGCGTTCATCATCGTGCTATGAGATGCTCTACACTGTAGATGACGCTCCTAACATGTGGAATATACCTTATAATGTAATCCGTCGTGCCAACCGTTTGATCGAAGCGATCAATGAAAAAAAGGTAACTGATGCAACGGAAGCACAAATTGGTAAAATATATTCAGAAGCATTGGTTGTCAGGGCATTGGTTCATTTTGACTTGGTAAGAATCTATGGTATGCCTTATACGGCCGACAACGGAGCTTCTTTGGGGGTACCGGTTATCGTGAAACCTTTGGAAAGAAATGATTTGCCCTCCAGAAATACAGTGGCAGAAGTTTATACACAAGTTATCACAGACTTGACTGATGCTATTAACTCAGGTTATCTTGCTAAAGATCAGACTCCGGGATATATTAATGAATGGGCAGCAAAAGCCTTGCTTACCAGGGTTTATCTGACTAAAGGTGATAATGAGAATGCACTCAAAGTTGCTGAAGATATTATAACCAATTCTCCATATAAGCTTTGGACTAACGAGGAATATGTAAATGCATGGTATAAAAGCAATGGAGCGCATACAAACGAAATGATTTTTGAAGTTGTAAATGCAAGTAATGATGACTGGACTGACCGTAATGGTATTGCTTATTTGCTGAATGAAAACGGATATGCGGATGCAATAGTGACAAAGAGCTTTATGAATATGTTGAGTCAGGATCCTAAAGATGTTCGTATAGGTATGGTACTGCCTGCTCAATATGATAAGGATCTTCAAGAAGAATATGGCGATGCGAAAATCTTCATTAATAAATTTCCGGCGGATAAAGACGATGTAGGTGAAATGCGTTTAAATAATCTGCCATTACTTCGTCTTTCGGAAGTTTATCTGAGTGCTGCAGAAGCGGCAGCTAAACTTGGAGGGCATCAGGATAAAGCAGCCAAATATCTGAATGAAATTGTTCAGAGAGCAAATCCGGAGGCCAAAGCCATTTCGGAAGCAGATGCTACAGTAGAAAGAATTATTCTTGAAAGGAGAAAAGAAATGATTGGTGAAGGGCAACGTTACTTTGATGCATTGCGCAATAATGAAACAATCGTTCGCTATAAAGATGAAGGTGATAAGGGATATCATTATTCATTGATTAAAGAATCGCAAAGCTTTGACCGTACCTACTTCAGAGCTATACTTCCGATACCTGTTGATGAAACCAATGTGAATCCTAATTTGAGAGCTCAACAAAATCCCGGATATTAATTGTGGTTTAATAACATAATCAAAAGGCTGCTTTCCTAAAAAGGAAGCAGCCTTTTTTATTACACATGAATTGAATTTCTTATTAGGCTCCATTATGATATTTGTTGTATATTAATCAAGGATGTCATTAATCATTTTACAATCGAAAGTTATTATCTGTTTTGAGATATCTATGGGAAGTGTTTTGAAAAATACTTATCTCATAAACTATCTGTAATTGTGATACTGCCATAAATTTCTACCATTGGGAAAGGAATAAAATATCTATATAAAGCTAGTCGTCACTTGCTGCCGCGGGAAAAAACAGTAGAATAATAAATGGGACAAATGGTCTTATTACTTCTGATAATTAGATTATTACGTAACTTTTATAAGATATATAAAGTACAACTAATTGAGGTTTTCAGAAAAACAGATCATCTGTAATATGCAGATAATAAGATATTTATTAAATACAGTTTCTTTCTATACTAAGTTCAATCTGAATTTGTAATAATCATATTATAAGATAGTTAGCACATACTACAGTTCTGCAAAGACTTTGCAGATTTCGTACATCGGAATGCAGACTGCTGAGGTAGCAATTGCACCGGTAATCAAAGTGATATTAAAGACTGATGCTAAGGCACTTGACGAAGTTGTAGTAACAGCAATGGGTATCTCAAAAGAGAAAAAAGCGTTAGGATATGCTGTGCAGGATGTTAAAGGAGATAAGCTGACTCAGGCTTCAAGCAGCAACCTTTCCAGCGCTTTGCAAGGTAAGGTTTCAGGAGTGGAAATATCTCCGTCATCAGGTATGCCGGGTGCTTCTTCTAAAATGACTATTCGCGGTTCACGTTCATTTACAGGAGATAATACTCCATTGTACGTAGTAGATGGTATGCCTATCTCATCATCTACTGACTTGGACACTTTCAACTCTGTTACAGGCTCCGACTATGCGAACCGTGCGGTAGATATCGACCCGAATGACATTGAGAGCATCAACATCCTGAAAGGCCAGGCTGCTTCTGCTCTGTATGGTATGCGTGCATCAAACGGTGTGGTAGTAATCACCACCAAGAGCGGTAAAGGCGCACGTAAAGGTAAACCGGAAGTTACAATCAATACAGGTCTTTCATTCGATAAGGTCTCTACCATGCCCGATTTCCAAAAGAATTCGCACAAGGATTCAACGGTGCTTTTAGCCCGTCTGACTCTCGTTCATGGGGACCTCTGATTTCAGAACTTGCCAATGACCCTAAATATGGTGGTAACACAGACAACAGTTACACTCAGAAATTCGGAAAGCATCAGGGACAATATTATGTAGACCAACGTGCCAAGGCAGGACTGGACCCATGGGCTACTCCCCGTGCATACGACAATGCTAAAGATTTCTTCAATACAGGTGTTACCTGGAACAGCAGTGCAAACGTAGCACAAAGCCTTGATAAAGGAAGTTATTCTTTGTCATTAGGCAGCACTACAGCAAACGGTATTGTACCTTCAACCGGTATGGATCGTTATAATGCAAAACTGACTGCACAAGCTCAGCTGAGCAAGAATTGGTCAACTGGTTTCAACGGAAACTTCGTTTACTCTAAAATCAAGAAACAGACCGGCGCCAACAACGGTATCATGGCAACGGTATACGGTGCACCGTCAAGCTACGATTTAGGCGGTATCCCATCACACGCTGAAGGTGACCCTTATACTCAGAACACGTATCGCTCTACAACCGGTTTCGACGGTGCTTATTGGGCAGTTGAAAACAACTCTTTTAAAGAACGTACCCAACGTTTCTTTGGAAATGCATTCGCTAAGTATTCTACCGATTTCGGTACCGAGGATCATAAACTGGATGTAAAATACCAGTTAGGTACCGATGCTTATACCACTAACTATACCGACACATGGGGATATGGACACTCCAACGGAACAGGTAGCATTGAAGAGCAAAGCGTTACAAACAATGAAATAAATTCATTGTTAACTGTTACTTATGACTGGAAAATCACTCCGGAACTTGATTTAAACGTGTTATATGGTAATGAATTAGTCGATAATTCTTCAAAATACAAATACAATCTCGGAAGTAACTTCAATTTCCCGGGATGGAACCATATAGCTAACGCATCAATCTATTCGTCTACAGGAACCTATCATCGCGAGCGTACCGTTGGTAATTTCGGTAACATTTCATTAGCATACCGTAACATGTTGTATTTGAATGCAACTGTCCGCAATGATATTGTTTCGTCTATGCCACGCAACAACCGTTCATTCACTTATCCTTCAGTTTCACTCGGTTTCATTTTTACCGAACTGGAAGCATTGAAAAACGATGTTTTGACTTATGGTAAAATCCGTGCTTCTTATGCAGAAGTAGGTCAGGCAGGTACCTATTATCCTTCTTACTATAGAACACCGGTTTACGGCGGCGGATTCTCATCAGGTACTCCTATACAATATCCTATCGGATCAATCAGCTCATATATCCCATACTACAAGATTTATGATCCGAATCTGAAACCCCAAAACACCAAATCATACGAAATCGGTGCAGACTTCAGCTTCTGGAATGGTTTGATCTCACTGAATTACACCTATTCTCGCCAGAATGTGAAAGATCAGATTTTCGAAGTACCCTTGGCTACTTCTACCGGATATAGCGAATTGATCACCAATGGTGGTTCCGTACATACCAATTCACACGAAATCACTTTGAGTGTGAATCCAATTCAGACAAAGAACTTCAACTGGGATTTTGCATTTAACTTCTCAAAAATCGATAACTACGTTGATAAACTGGCGCCCGGTGTATCAAGCATCATGTTAGGAGGTTTTGTTGATCCGCAGGTACGTTTGAGCGCAGGAGACAAATTCCCGGTTATCTATGGTACAAGCTATCAAAGAAACGAGGAAGGCCAGATTGTCGTAGATGAAAACGGTATGCCGACATTAGGTGAAAACAGAGTATTAGGAAATGTATCTCCGGACTTCAGAATGGGCTTCAATACAACATTTGAATTCTACAAATTCCGTCTTTCGGCCGTACTCGATTGGAAACAAGGTGGATGCATGTATGCCGGATCCGTTTCAACACTCGATTATTACGGTGTTACTCAGAAATCAGCAGACTATCGTAAAGCAGATCACTTCTACTTTGAGAAACCAGCCGTTAAACAATTAGCCGACGGTTCTTATGCACCCAACGATATTAAAATCAGCGGTGAAAATGCTTATAACTATTTCGACAGACTGAGTACAATCTCTGAGGCCGGAGTATATGGTTCTTCATTCCTGAAACTACGTGAAATCGCCCTCAGCTATCCGGTACTGAATAAATCTTATTTAGGAGTTACAGTGAATGTCTTTGCACGTAACCTGTTGCTTTGGTCAGAAATGGATAATGGTATTGACCCCGAATCATCACAGGGAAACAACAACATGGCCGGTGCCTTTGAGCGTTTCTCTCTTCCGGGAACATCAAGCTATGGTTTTGGTATTACAGTTAAATTCTAAAAAGGACAAAAATGAAATCAATATTTAATTTATCAAAAGGTATCTTGTCTGTGGCATTGATTTCCGTTGCATTTGCTTCCTGCTCGGAAGACACAATGGACAACATCAATAAAGACAAAGACCATACAACCAGTGTTCCTGCCAAATTCATTTTGGCGGATGTAATCACAGCAACCGCATTTAGCAACATCGGAGGTGACTTTAATACATATTATTCTACTTATGTAGAACATATGGTTGGAGTGGATAACCAATTGGCAAATGCGGAGAAACGTAACGGAGAGCCCTCGGCATCCTCTACTTTTAACAATGTATGGGGCAATTTATACTCTACATTGAAGAATGCACGTATCGCTATTAATATCAGTTCTAATGAAGTTACGGGCAATTATACGACAAAAGGTATCGGTGAAGTATTGGCAGCAATTAATGCCGGACTGATCGCAGACTCATTCGGTGACACTCCTTTCAGCCAGGCTGCCCTTCCCGAATTAGCAAACGGACAACCTCAGTTTCTGACTCCGGAATTAGACAAACAGGAAGCAATTTATACTGATATTATGGAATATCTGGATGCTGCAATAACCGATCTACCTAAAGGTGATAAAAGTGACAAGATAAGAGACTATGATTTTATATATGGGGGTAAAGGCGAAGCTTGGTTAAAACTTGCCTATGGATTGAAAGCTCGCTATACAATGCACCTACTAGCTCGTTCTTCTTCAAAAGAAGCCGATTTACAGAAGATATTAGAGTATGTGGACAAATCATATACATCTATTGAGGAGCAGGCCGCATTTGCTATCTATGATGCAACAAACATCAACCCCCTATTTGACTTCCAATGGAGTCGTGACGGATTAGCAGCCAGCAAAAGTTTCGCAGATAAGTTGATTGAACGTAACGACCCGAGACTACGCCGCATCTTCTGTATTGGTCAGGGTATGACAACTGAAGAAGATAAAGCCGTATCTGTCCAAGTAACAGGTGCTGACGACCCTAGATTCTTAATGGCTGACAATGGTACAGCAGAGCCTGTTAAGTATACATATAACACTCCTATATTCGTATATTCACAGACATGTCCGACCTTACTTATGAGCTATCATGAGTTACTCTTCCTGAAAGCTGAAGCATTAGCTCGGTTAAATAGAAAAGACGAGGCAGCCGAAGCTTTAAAAGATGCTGTAGTAGCAGCTATTGCAAATGCCGAGACAGGAGTTTCAGCTGCATTCAGCGCCCCACAGTAGAAATTTACGGAGGTGTTAAAGAAACTACTAAAGCGATTACAGCTACTGAAGCAGAAGAGTATTTCACAAACAATGTAAAACCATTGTTCGATGCCAATCCGGTAAAAGAGGTAATGGTACAGAAATATATTGCATTCCTTGGAGCTTTCGGCGAAACAACAGAATGTTACAACGATGTACGTCGTTTGAAAGCAATGGGTGAAGAGTACATCAAACTAGACAATCCCTATAAATTCCGCTTCGCGCACCTTATGGAGCAGATGACGTAAGTGCAAACCCGAACGTAGAAGCCGCCTTCGGAAACGGTCAGTATGTATATACCGATCCAGTTTGGTGGGCCGGTGGTAGCCGCTAATTAAAAGAATACTTTCTAAAGTATTGACCCAATCGAAAAGAATGCCCGGATTGCACTATGTAATCCGGGCATTTTATTCCTTAAATAATATCCAATTCTTTATTTAAAGCAGCCCTTCTTTCAAGATACCTACCAATATCGGGTGTAATCCACTAACAAAACACTCGACTGCAATCACCATCAGGATAAGCCCCATCAAACGCATCATCACATTGTTTCCCGTTTCGCCCAACACTTTGACCAATCGGGTAGAAGCGCGCAATATCAGAAAAGTAATAAAATAAATCAAAGCAATAATGCCAATTAGCGTTCCCTTCATCTCAATCGTATGGGCATCTTCCATTAGCACGATAGCATTTGCTATTGCGCCCGGACCACAAAGCATCGGTATGGCAAGTGGAGTAATCGAAATATCATCCGCATAAGTTTTAATCTCTTCGTCTTTCAATTTCATTGGAGTATACCGGGCCTGCAACATATCAAAACCAATCTTAAAAATGATAACCCCACCTGCAATACGGAATCCATTGGTAGAAATACCAAAGAACTTAAAAGGAATTGTCCGGCAAAAACAAATACCATTAAAGTGATAAACGAAACGAAAGTAGCACGGCGAACAACAGCTTGTCGCTCCTTATCAGTCATACCATGGGTCATGGTTAAAAAGACAGGCATTGTTCCCAAGGGGTTAGTCAACGTAAAGAAAGAGGTAAAACAGAGTAAAGCGAAAGGTAAGAGAGTGTCCATAGTTGTATTTTTATGCGTTCTATATTGAACGCAAAAATACAATATATCTATAAATGTTACAATAGTTCCATCAACTCTTTCAAATCAGTCACTAAATAAGTAGGACGGAACGGAAAATCGGCACGCCCAGACACATTATAATAAGCCTGATGCATCCCTATGCCATTGGCACCTGTAATATCCGCTTCCCAACTATCACCTATCATTAGCGATTCACGCAGTTCGGACTGTGTAGCCGACAAAGCAAAATAAAATATTTCCGGCCAAGGCTTCATCACCCCCAGATCCTCCGAAAGAATTATTTTATTAAAATAGGTATCGATACCTGACGAACGCATCTTGCGGGATTGCAACTCTCTAAAGCCATTTGAAAGAATATATAGATTATATTTGGGTGCCAAATACGAAAGTACCTCTTCTGCATACGGCATTAACCGACTTTTAGTAGGAATGATCGAGAAAAAATCATCAGAATAACGTTTTGCAAGCATTTCATTATCTATACCAACAGCTTGTAAAGGATATAAAAACGCTGTCGGTTCAGTTCCTCTTTAGTCACCTGTCCGTTTCCGTACTCAACCCACAGCTCCGTATTCCGTCTTTGGTAAAGAGAATAAAAATGAGAGAACGAATCGAAATACTGTCCCAGTCTATATTTGTCATAAACTTCCTCAAACGTATCATACGCATTTTGAGAAAAGGCCCAAAGAGTATCATCCAAATCAAAAAACAGGTTCTTATATTTCATATTAAAGTATCGGGTACAGTTCAAAAAGAAGGCACGGACTACTTGCTGTGCAATCCGTGCCCTTATCAGCTATAATTATTTTATACAATTTACTTAACTTGGATAACCAAATACTTAGATACACTCCAGAATTCTTTCGGGTTTGTAATCTTCAGAGTCAACTGGCCCTTATCATCTTTAACCAGTTCATAAGATTTGGCAGGATGAGTGGTGAGTAACTCAGCACGTTTTGAATATAACTTAATCTCCTTAGTAGTACGGATATCAATCTGAGTAAAATAATCCTTGTTAAAATCGGCACTTTTCAGCACATCTCCTTTTTCAAGAATCTTCTGAGTCTTAAGTTCCGACTTGGTACCGAACACAAACCATGCGCTATTAATTGCTTTATCCTGCTCAGCTACGGTCTTGGCTTTTGCTTCGTTCTCGGCAGCCAACGATTCTTTATCAGCAGTCAGACCGGTTACAGCGGCATCCAATTCCTGAATACGGATATTCTTAGAAGCCAATTCAGCCTGAAGTTCCTCAATACGTTGAGTTTTGGCAACCAATTCCTGAGTCAAAGACTCAACAGCCTTCTTCAGCTGTGCCGAATTATTCTTACTACTCTTCAACATAGCCTGCAATTTAGCGATCTGTGCCTTGTTCTCTTCCATCTGTTTTGTGATGAATTCGATATCAGATGCTATTTGCTGTTTTGCAGTAGCAGAGTTCTCAGAGATAGTTCCACGAGTCAAATCTACGCGACTCTCGGCTGCATTTATTTTACGGAATCCTTCCTGAACCTCATTGAAAGTACCCATCATTTCATCCAATTCGGCGTTCCTCTGGGTCAACTCCATCAAAAGAGAATCATTTTCTGCCTTCAGGTCTTTACTTCCACCACCCAGGCCGTTACACGAAGCCAACATAGCTGCGCATACTAATAAAATTGCTAACTTTTTCATACGATTACATTTTACGTTTTTAAATGAAGTTATTATTAATCGTCTATTCCTGCAAGTACAATCACAATCTCGCCCCGAGGGTCGGTAGCGGTAAAGTGTTCTATCAGTTCACTCAAAGTGCCGCGAACCGTTTCTTCGTGAATCTTTGAAATCTCACGAGATACAGACACTTGGCGCTCAGGCCCGAAATATTCGGCAAACTGTGTCAACGTTTTCAACAAACGATGGGGTGATTCATAAAATACCATCGTCCTGTGTTCATCTACCAGTGATTTTAACTTTGTCATGCGCCCCTTCTTCTGAGGCAAAAGCCTTCGAAACAAAATTTCTCGTTTGGCAATCCCGACGCAACCAATGCCGGAACAAAAGCTGTAGCACCCGGCAAACATTGCACCTCGATACCGTTACGTACACATTCACGAACCACAAGAAAGCCCGGATCAGAGATTCCCGGCGTTCCAGCATCCGAAATCAAAGCGATTGTTTCGCCTGCCTTTATTCTATTAACAACACTCTCCACCGTTTTATGTTCATTAAACTTATGGTGGGATTGCATTACATTTTAATTTCAAAGTGTTTCAGCAAGATTCCGGAAGTACGGGTATCTTCAGCCAGAATCAAGTCGGCCTCCTTCAGAACTTTAATAGCTCTGAATGTCATATCCTCCAAATTTCCGACCGGTGTCGGTACCACATATAGTTTTCCCATATCTCTCTTTAAATATTCATTATATAAAATGTTTCCTGAGAAGCTCTACAAAATCATTCATAGCTTCATTTTCTTCATCGACCTTGATCTTTGAAGACAGAAAAACAAGAGCTGCATCCAATGAACTCATTTCACCAATCTGATGCAACACATTATTCATCTGTTCCATACTTCCTCCGAACAATTCACGGGAGAAGCGAAACGAATCATTCAAGCTGATCGAACGACGCAAATCACCTGCAGTTTTGATACGTTCGGCCAAGATGGGTGAAGAAGCCACTCTAGTCTCAACTTTCACAGTCGGTTCCTCTGATTGTGGAACCGATACCGATTCGAATACTTCTTCTTTTTCATCAGCCACAGGATCAAGTTCCACAGTAGGTACCTGTTCGATAACCGCTTCAGACAAACTCAACGGCCCAGGCTCGACTGCCTCCTGGGAGTCTTCTGCTACTGCGGCTTCTTCGTTTTTTTCTGGAATGTCAGCCACAGTTTCTTTTAAAGCCGGGATTTCCACAACCTCTATTGTTTCCGTTACAGGTCTGTTCTCCGGACTTTCAGAAGCGTCGGCCGCTATCACAGGCTTTGCATCCAACAGCTCCAATACGCATCCAGTCGTCCTCGCATTTGCACAATATTTCTTCGTGCCACTCCGCGCAAAACGGAATCCGGTTCGCGTGAAATGATTTCCATCAGGTACTTAAGCTCCTGAATATCCAGCTCTATGTCGTTCAGCAATGCTTGCATATCTACATCTGAATTTCTCTTTGAATGACTTGGCAAATGTAGAAATAAATAATGAAAAACACTGAGAAGCCAATAAAACTATTACTTTTGCAAGCAATTATAACATACATCAGCATGGTATTATTTTCAGAAGATCATATACAAGAGACTAGAAGAAGAGGAAGAATCGAAGTAATTTGCGGCTCTATGTTTTCCGGAAAACGGAAGAGTTGATTCGCCGCATGAAGCGGGCTAAGTTCGCTCGTCAACGTGTAGAGATATTCAAACCTGCCATTGACACCCGCTATTCGGAAGGCGACGTTGTTTCACACGACAGTAATTCCATTTCCTCCACACCCATTGACTCTTCTGCAAGCATTTTGCTCTTTACATCCGAAATAGATGTAGTAGGCATCGACGAGGCACAGTTCTTCGACAGTGGATTGATAGATGTATGCAATCAACTGGCCAATAACGGGGTGCGTGTCATTATAGCCGGATTGGACATGGATTTCAAAGGAATTCCTTTTGGCCCGATGCCCGCTCTATGCGCTATTGCCGACGAAGTTTCGAAAGTACATGCCATCTGCGTGAAATGCGGACAGTTTGGTTTTTTCGCCCCGTCCCGAAAAGAATGCCAAACAATTTCTACTGGGGAAACAGCCCAATACGAGCCGCTCTGTCGGGAATGTTACCAACGCGCTTTACAAGAAGATCGAGAAAATCATAAGGACCTCACGGCAGTAAAGCCAAGTCATACCGATGAGGTCGCACATCAAATATCAGGTTATCATGGAAAGGAAAAAATTACATTTGATAGTTTCATACGCGGTTCTATCTGCTGTGCGCTCATTGTGGGATTACTCATACTTTTAAAAGGCTCAGCGGTGTATTGCTACCTTTTTCGTAGCATGGCTCATCGCTTATATGATTTACCCACTCGTCAAATTCTTCCAGTACAAATTACGTTTCAAAAGTAGAATCATTTCTATTTTCTGCGCGTTGTTCAGTATTACCATAGTGGGTATTTCCTTTTCTATCTGCTGGTGCCTCCCATGCTTGCCGAAATGGGACGCATGAACGATCTACTGGTAACCTATCTGACCAATGGTGCCTACAGTTCCGGCACTGTCCCTCCTACTCTTTCGGAGTTTATCCACAAGCACATTGACCTTCAGGCACTCAACCGTATCCTGAGTGAAGAGAATATAATGAATACCATTAAAGAAACGGTCCCTAAACTCTGGGCCCTTGTCGCGGAATCCATCAATATCCTGTTTAGTGTCTTTGCTTCTTTCATTATTCTATTATATGTAGTTTTTATTCTGCTCGACTATGAGTCTATAGCCGAAGGCTGGCTACATTGCTTCCAGGTAAATACCGTACTTTCGCTTCCAATCTGGTGAATGATATTCAGGATGGCATGAACCGTTATTTCCGTGGGCAAGCCTTTGTTGCTTTTTGTGTAGGGATTTTGTTCAGCATTGGATTCCTGATCATTGATTTCCCGATGGCCATTGCTCTAGGGCTATTTATCGGAGCACTCAACATGGTACCCTACCTACAAATCATCGGCTTCCTGCCCACCATCGTACTTGCCATCCTTAAGGCTGCTGATACCGGTGAAAACTTCTGGGTAATTCTGGCAGGTGCTCTTATTGTATTCATCGTTGTCCAAGCCATTCAAGACGGTTTCCTTGTCCCTCGAATTATGGGAAAGATCACAGGACTCAACCCTGCTATTATTCTCTTATCCCTTTCCATTTGGGGATCTTTACTCGGAATGCTAGGCATGATCATAGCACTCCCACTCACCACTTTGATGTTGTCCTATTATCAGCGTTTCATTATCAACAAAGAAAAATAAAATATGACAGGCACGAAGTCACTGATAATCAATCAGCAGAGGAAAATACTAAAAATAAATGAAACTTTTTCATCCAAAAGCTTGCAGATATAAAAAAGTCACTACCTTTGCACCCGCAATCAGGAAATAACTGATACGCAAATAAGGATTGATTCGCTAGCTCAGCAGGTAGAGCACAACACTTTTAATGTTGGGGTCCTGGGTCTGAGCCCCAGGCGGATCACTGAGAACAAAAAAAATCATCAAATCCCTGATAATCAAGCATTATCAGGGATTTCTTTTTCTGGTAGGTGGCAGAAAATAGCCGTTTCAAGCATATTATCGGTGGATAAAATCAAAATTAAGACTTGC